>Ga0206124_10002216_pt1 | contig 14679 bp, 9 predicted proteins | sample Helgoland_Spring_3_FD_148671 | JGI IMG/M metagenome (GOLD analysis project Ga0206124, IMG submission 148671) | Pelagic subsurface seawater microbial communities from Kabeltonne, Helgoland, North Sea - Helgoland_Spring_Bloom_20160321_2 | ecosystem: Environmental > Aquatic > Marine > Epipelagic ... | reverse complement strand
CTGTTGATGATGGAATGATATTATGAATAGATGAACGACCGCCTCTCCAATCTTTCATAGAAGGACCATCAACAGTTTTTTGAGTAGCAGTAGCTGCATGAACTGTAGTCATTAAACCTTCTACTATGCCAAAATTATCATTTAATACTTTAGTTATCGGAGCTAAACAATTAGTTGTACACGATGCATTAGAAAAAATCTTCTGATCAGCCTTTAATTCTGTATTGTTAACACCCATTACAAACATTGGCGTGTGGTCTTTTGATGGTGCAGATAATACTACTTTTTTAGCACCAGCTTCTAGGTGTTTACCCGCAGTATCTTCAGTTAAGAAGAAACCTGTAGACTCGATTACATATTCAGCTTCTACCTCATCCCATTTTAAATTTGCTGGATCTCTTTCAGCAGTTATTCTAATTAAATTACCATTAACTAGCAATTTCCCATCTTTAACTTCTACATCTCCATCAAACTGTCCATGAACAGAATCGTATTTTAGCATGTATGCTAAATATTCTACATCTAATAAATCATTAATTCCAACAATTTGAATGTTAGTTCTATTAATTGCTGATCTAAATGCTAATCTTCCTATTCTACCAAAACCGTTAATTCCTACTTTAATCATTTTTTTTATTTAATTATTTGTAATTATGTTGACATGATGTCAGATACTCTTAGAAGTTCACTATTTATAGAATGCCCTCCTGTTATTGCTTCTTCTAAATCTGTTGTAATAACTTTATTATTTTTAAGACCAACCATAAGATTAGTTTTGTTATCCATCAATATTTCTACTGCTTTTACACCAAGTCTACTTGCTAAAACTCTATCAAAACACGAGGGAGATCCTCCTCTTTGCATGTGACCTAAAACAGAAACTCTTACATCATACTCTGGCATATTATCTTCAACATACTTAGCCAATTCAAAAACATTTTTCCCTGACTTATCTCCTTCAGCTACAACTACAATACTTGATAATTTTCCAGACTTTCTGCTTTTAATTAAAGATTCTAATAATCTATCTAAACCAAGATTTTCTTCTGGAATTAATATTTCCTCTGCACCTGCACCAACTCCTGCATTTAAAGCTATGAAACCAGCATCTCTACCCATTACTTCTACAAAAAACAATCTATTGTGGGAAGAGGCGGTATCTCTAATTTTATCAATAGCTTCAACAGCAGTATTTAAAGCTGTATCATAACCTAAAGTGTGCGAGGTTCCAAAAATATCATTATCAATAGTTCCTGGTATTCCTATCACGGGAAAACTATATTCTTTATTAAAGATAACTCCACCGGTGAAAGACCCATCACCACCTATAACAACAAGTCCATCTATGTGTTGTTTAATTAAATTTTCGTGAGCTTTTTTTCTTCCTTCAGAAGTTCTAAACTCATCAGATCTGGCAGATTTTAAAATTGTACCTCCTTTGTTAATGATATTGTTAACACTACGTGCTGTAAGCAGAGTGAAATCTCCTTCTATCATCCCCTGATATCCTCTGTAAATCCCAACACATTCTATTTTATAGTATGCACAAGTCCTAACAACTGATCGAATTGCAGCATTCATTCCCGGAGAATCTCCCCCAGAGGTCATTACTGCTAATTTGTTGATTTTTTTCATAATTTCAGTGTAAAAATACTTATTAATAGTTACTTGGAATAAAAAAAAAACGAAATCGATTTCGGTTAATTTATCTTATAAACAGCAACAAATATTATGTTTTATAAGTTGTAAATAGCTTACTAAATTAAGAGAAATTATTTTAATTAATTATTTTTCTTATAGTTTAGAAGTCTTTGATGAGGTGTACTAATGGAATCTTTCTGTTGAATCACTTTTTTCTTTTCTTTCGTCTTCTTTTTTAAACCAATCTTTTTTAATAAATCTGACAAAGAATTAAAGTTTACTTGATAAGACAAACCTATACCTTGTGTATAACCCTCTTCTTGGGCAGAATACTGAATTTCATTTTGTCTATTAAAAATAACACTCCTAAAGTTTCCAGCATCATTCAACAAAACCTCAACTTTTACCTCTCCAACAACACTAGACTGTGTTTGAGCGCCAACAGGTACCCCAACTTTACCATTTACAATAACATTTTTACTTATTTGAGTTGTTAATGAGACGTCAAATTGATCATCATTAATTAAATCGTCTTGAGGGTTTTGTATCCCTCCTGAAGAATATCCTAAATCTAATCTAACTTTATTACTACTTATAATGTCTGAAAGAATAGAGCCAACAGCATTAGATGTTGTTCCTGTTAACAGTTCAGTTCCATTAATATTTCCACCATTTGGATTCGCAAAAGTTCCAGCTGCTAGTAAAGTTAAAAACTGACGCATTTTTGAATTTACATCGTTGTCGTTTAGTACAAAATCTAATTCTGAGGCTATTGTTGAGTTTGAGTTTTGAATTTCGATATCAAAATCTTGTTTTGAATTAAATAGGCTTCCTGAAATATTAGTTATTAAATCTACAGGTATTTTTCTATTGGTATTAAAATTTTCAAGTAAAACTGCTGGATTTGCATTGGTTGTGTAAACTGCAGTAACATTTAAATTGGCTTCATAAGGATTTCCACTCCAAGAGATCGTTCCTCCTTTTAAAATTACAAAAGGTTTATTAATTATTCCTCCATACTTAAAATTATAGACTCCATTATCTATGGTATAATCTCCAAACATGGCAAATTTACCATTGGTGTTAATTTCTATTTTTAGATCTCCTAAGCCACGACCACTAAGTTCACTCCCATTGACTTCATCGATAACAATCTGTGCCTTTGCATCTTTTGTAACCTCTAAATCAATGTTTAGGGAAACCCCTTCGATAGCATCAATAGCAAGTTTCTCCTGTAATTCTTCTAATGTTTTTTCAGATTTAAAATGTATTAATCGGTAAGTATCTATAGAGGCTATATCTTTCAAAGGAATTACAAAGTTAGTGTTAGGCATTGTTTTCGCATTAACATCAATAGTTAAATTGTTTGTAAGACCCGTTATACTTGCATTTCCTTTTATAAATCCCGTACCATAATACAATGCTTCTTCAGTATTTTTAGTATCTAAAATTAATAAATTGGGGGTATCAACATCTATATTTAATGACCATAAATCAAAATTTTGATGTGTTATTGTACCTTCTAAAAATCCAGTAGTTTGATACTTGGTATCTATTAAATTTATATTTCTAAATTCAAATGATTGTCCATTTAAACCAACACTTGCATTTCCATCAAAATCATAATCTGTGTTTAAGTATGGAAATTGCAATCCTGCATTTTCTAATACCAAATCACCATCCATGTCTGGGTTTCTTAAAAAACCTTTTAAAGTGAAATTACCTGAAGCTATACCTCTTATTTTAGATAAAACATTTTCCCCTAAGGGACTGAAAGCGTCTAGCTGAAATTCTTCTAAATTAACAGCTACATCAATTTTGGGTCTTGCTTCTGTAAAATCTAGAGAACCCAATGCCGAAATACTTTTTACTTTTTTCCTATCTAAAGAAAAATTAACATCATATTTTTTATAAGAACTTTCACCTTCAATATTTAATTTTAAATCTCCTTGGTAGAAATTATTAATTTTAAAATTTTTAACTGATAAATTCCCTTTAGGCCCATATATGCCGTCTACTTGTGAAATATTTATGACACCATCTAATTGTCCTCGTAACGTTAAACTATCAATTTCTGGCAGGAAACTTTTTAAATATACATTTGTAAAATCAACATCAATTTCTTTATAGATGGAGTCTCTTAAGATTCCTTTAAAATTAATTTCCTGTTCTTTAGATTTTAATGTGAATGGTGAAAAAACAAACTCATTTGACTTAAGATCAAAAGTAAGTTTATTGTTAGGATTGTTTTCGGGATTTAAATTCCAAGTATTATTTAAATAATTAAATGTTGATTTTTCAATCCCCAGAACAGATTTTTTGGCTTTATTTATAGTGTAATAAAAATCTAAATTAAATTTCTCTTTCTCTGAAGCTCCACCCTTAAAATTAGATTTAAAAAATAATGTATCGTTTACTGTTTTATTAAATAACAATAATTTTGACAGTGTATAGTATGGAGTTTTTATACTCGCTGCTCTTAAAGAAGAATCGTAAAAATCTCTTTTATTATCTGTATCTAAAAATAAGGAGTCTATTGTAGTTCCATAGGCAGTAATTTTTGGTGAGTTAACTTTTAATTTTAACTGATTTTCATTAGCCTTTATACTTCCTTTAATTTTGGTATTAGCTGCTACTGAAATTTCTGGAAAAAGCACATCAACTATTTGATTATAAATAACAAAATCAAAATTTAAAAACTGATCTATTGAAACTTCAAAAGGTGTATAATTTGAATACATACTTCCTAAAGCATTTTGTGCAAGAGATAACATTTCTTCAAACTTAAAGTTTCCAATCAGCTCCCCTTTAATAATATCCTCAGAATCTATTCTAATTTGTCTAATATTTTCTTTAATTTTTGAAAAAATTAAAAACTGTTTAAATGGATAAACACCTCTTTCATTTGTGTAAATAATATTTTTAAAATTTGCAATTCCTATAATATTCTCAACCTTATTTCCTGTCAAATCTAAATCTATTAACCCTTTAAGTTCTGAAACACTATCTCTTTTAAAAAGATTTAAAGCGTTTAAATTTGCGTAATTAATAGTGGCTTTAAAATCAAACTTATTAATCTCCTCAGACAAATCTGCTAAACCTTCAAAAGTTCCTATCAAATTAACATCGTTAGAGGCTAACTTTCCATTAAATAAATTATTTTGATACAATCCATTAATACTTATATTTTTATAATTGTACTCATTAAATTTTATTTCATAAATCTCTCCAACTAGTTTGGTATTTCTATTTCCTGCTTTAAATCCTTCGCCATCTACTTCTCCTTCAAAAGAAACACTTCCAAATGCACTATCTTCTAAAAAACTCCCTAAATCGAACCTATCCAAGATAACCTCACCTTTATATATTGCCTCATCCATACTTTTGAAGTTGTTCAACTCCAAATCTGAAACTATACTTCCTATTTCAGAATTCACTTTAAGAGCAGCCTCTATAGAATTAGGTGTAATTTTTGTATATCCTGAAACTGAGAACTCACCCAACTGTTTTAATTCTTTTGGAAGATTATTTTCCAAAAGATTAGGCAATACGCTTTTTAACTTAAAGTAATTTAAGGATGATTCTTCTATGTTGGAGGATAAATAAAACTGAGTTTGTTGTACAGCATTTATTAAGTTTATATCACCCATAATTTTAATTCCATTGTCAGAATTAAGCTTAAAGTTTTCTAAAGAAAAGTTATTCAAAGAACCTCTTAAAGAGCTCTCAAACCTTAAGATGTCATTTCCTTTAATTTCATTATAAAGTTTATTTAAATCTAGAGTTGATAAAAAACTATTTTTAAAATCAGCATTTATATAAACCAATTCATTGAAATTACTCAAATTTTTTCTGTCATAATTAAAATCTATTTGAGCATTAATTGTTGAAGATTTTGTTTGAATAGTAGTATTATAAAACTTCATCTGAGTCTTACTGTAGGTGAAATCTGTAGTGAGATTAGTTATTTTAAGCCCCCTATTGTCTGTAAAATAAAGTCCTCTAATTTTAATAGCTACATCAGGTCCAATAATAGAAAAGTCTTGAAGACTACCACCTCCGTGATAGGCAGCAAAATCTAGAGGAACTTCTTTATTTTCATCAATTTGTTTGTAATTTATATCTTCAAAATAAATATTTGAAGAGCTTAACTTAAAAGGACTAGACTTCGGATCTTTAGGGTTATCCGTTTCAAATTTATCGACAAAAACAGACAAATTATCATTTTCTTCATCTTCATATTTTTTTACATTCATATGCACACCTTTTAGAGAAGTGTTTTTTAGTTGAATGTTATTTTCTAAAATTCTTTTGACATCTAACAAAGAAGACCTCAATCTTTCTACATAGATTAAGGTATCTTGATGATGATCTTTTATCTCTATACCTTTCAAAGAAACAGATCCAAGCAAAGAAAGATCTACTTTTTTTATCTCTAAATTAGTTCCAAAATCTTTATTTAAATCATCCGTTACAATTCTAGCTAGTTTTGTTTGTACAGCTGGAATTGAAAAAATTATAACAAGAAATACCAAGAATATTGCAAGGTACTTCAAGAACTTAAGCAGTATTTTTCCGGTTTTTTTGATTTGTATGTTATTAGATGTTTTAAACTTTATTTAGAAACGTAAAAATAAACCCTTTCTATACAAAGAACGATAAAATTAATAAACTAATAAATTTCTCATTTAAAAAGAAATATACTATTTAGAATAGTTAATTTTGTGATTATTAAAAATGACTACCAAAAAAATATACATATTAGGAATAGAATCCTCTTGTGATGACACGAGTGCCTCAGTTATTTGTGATGGCATAGTCTTGAGTAATATTGTAGCCAATCAAGAAATACATGCAAAATATGGAGGTGTTGTTCCTGAACTAGCCTCTAGAGCTCATCAACAACATATAGTCCCTGTAGTTCATCAAGCCATCGAACAAGCAGGTATCACTAAAGAAGATTTACATGCTGTTTCATTTACCAAGGGGCCAGGTCTTATGGGGTCTTTACTTGTGGGAACTTCATTTGCAAAATCATTAGCTCTAGGTTTAGACATCCCCTTGATAGACGTAAATCATATGCAAGCACATATTTTAGCTCATTTTATAAAAGAGAAAGATACTGACTTCCCTCCTTTTCCATTTGTTTGTCTAACCATTAGTGGAGGTCATACACAAATTGTAAAAGTATCTGATCATTTTACATTTGAAGTTTTGGGAGAAACTATAGATGACGCTGTCGGTGAAGCTTTTGATAAATCTGCTAAAATATTAGGCTTACCCTATCCAGGAGGTCCGTTGGTTGATAAATATGCACAACAAGGAGATTTTAAAAAGTTTTCATTTACAAAACCAAAAGTGAGTGATTTAGATTTTAGCTTTAGTGGTTTAAAAACAGGAATTCTTTATTTTATTCAAAAAAATCTAAAAGAAAACCCAGCGTTTATTGAAGAAAACTTATTCGATATCTGTGCATCCATTCAGCACACCATTGTTGAAATTTTATTAGAAAAATTAAAGAATACGGTAAAACTAACTGGCATTAAACATATAGCCATTGCTGGGGGGGTTTCTGCAAATTCTGAAATTAGAAAAAGATTACAGTTAGCCGAAAAACACTGGGGATGGACTACCTATATTCCAAAATTTGAATACACTACTGACAATGCTGCAATGATTGCTATTTCTGGATATTTAAAATATAAGGGTGAAAAATATGCAGACATCTCTGTAAAAGCAGAAGCTCGACTAAAAGTTTCAGAATAAAAACCTCAAACTATATACTGCTATATTTACTAATTGCTATCCAAACAATTCGTTAAGTACTTTAGCTAGGCGAAGACCTCCCTTTTTTAATTGAGTTTTTACTGTTGAAAAATGATCATACATGTATCTGTAGCTTAAATTTTGGTCAGTTTTTGCAGAGTCATAAACTTTCATTGCAAGTTCTCTAGATTCATTAACCCAATCTATAAGGGTTCCTTTTTGAATGGCTTCTTTTTGATTTTTAGAAAAATAATCTAAATTATCAGACAGCTCAGTGTATGTCATATTGTAAGACTCAATCATTTTTGTATCCCAAACAGAATGTAAGTTTGTTTTTCCTCTAAACCATTTGACTTTTATAGTATTCCCTCCTCTATCTTCTGCTCTTCCAGTATGTAAAGGTTGATGTAAATCTCCTAATAAGTGAACTAATAGTTTCAAGTGAAATATTTTCTCTTCATCATTAGCGTTAGGGTCTAAAATTATCTGCTGGCATATTTTAATTCCTTGAACTAGATCTCCTTTTGGATTTTTTTCTGATGATTCATAGGTTTCTCCAACTTTAAAATTCACATAATGCCAGGAACTGTATTTCCTAAACGAATTGTCTGATTTAATTTCATCTGCATAAGTAGATATCGTAGCTAAACCCTCTCCTTTTAATAATTTTTCTATATTTCTTTTTGCTTTTTTTGTTAGATGGTTATAGGCAATTTCTCCAACAGCTCTATGGCCTGTTTGCCCCCAAAAAGGCTTGTTGTTTGTTGCAAATGATGCCACTCCTAAAAAAAGAAAAAAAACTAAAATTTTATCTCTTAACATAATGTTTTGTTTTGTCATTTAGCTAAGATAAAAAATTGTGGGTGTAAAATTTAAATACTAACATATTAATATAAAAAGCTATCTATTTTTTCTTAATTAGAAAAATTCCATTAACATTTCTTTAAGATTTTTTAAAAGTGAGAACTCGTATCTTTAATTAATTATACATCAATTAAACCACTACTCATGAAACAAATCTTTACCATACTATTTACAATAATCTCATTTTCTTTATTCTCCCAAGAATTCTCAATGGATTTGGTTAAAAATATGACCCCAAGAAATATTGGTCCTGGAGGTATGAGTGGTCGAGTAACCTCTATAGATGTTGTCAATTCAAATCCAGATATCATGTATGTTGGAACAGCTTCTGGAGGACTTTGGAAATCTACTTCTGGAGGAATTAAATGGGATCCTATCTTTGATAAAGAGATAACAGCCTCAATTGGTGCAGTAGCTATTCAACAATCTAACCCAAGTGTTATTTGGGCAGGTACTGGTGAGGGAAATCCTAGAAACAGCCTTAATGGTGGTTATGGTATTTATAAATCTTTAGATGGCGGCAAAAACTGGTTACCTATGGGACTTCAAAAAACCCGTCATATCCATAGAATTATAATAGACCCTTCCAACCCAAACACGGTGTATGTGGGTGCTATTGGATCTCCATGGGGAGAGCACAAAGAAAGAGGTGTTTATAAAACCACAGATGGTGGTAAAACATGGAAACAGATACTATACAATAATATTAAAACTGGTGTTGCAGACTTGGTGATGGATCCTTCAAATCCAAACAAATTAATTGCTGCCATGTGGGAACACAAACGCGATCCCTGGTTTTTTAAATCAGGTGGTGAAGGTAGTGGCTTGTATATTACCTACAATGGAGGTGATACTTGGACAGAAGTTACCGAAAAGGAAGGATTTCCAGAAGGGGAATTAGGAAGAATTGGTGTTGCTATTTCAAGAAGTAATCCTAATGTTGTTTATGCTTTAGTAGAGGCAAAAAAGAACGCACTATATAAAAGTGAAGATGGTGGATTTAAGTGGAAAAAAATAAATGATAAACCTGGTATTGGAAATAGACCTTTTTATTATTCAGAAATTTATGTAGACCCTCAAAATGAAAATAGAATCTACACCGTATTTACTTATGTGAATGTTTCTGATGATGGAGGAAAAAACTTTAAAGAATTAATGCCAGCCTATGGTGTTTCTAATGGTGTTCACCCAGATCATCACGCATGGTGGATTCACCCAGAGGATGGTTCTTTTATGATTGATGGAAATGATGGGGGCATGAACATCACCAAAGATAAAGGGGCTACTTGGCGTTTTATTGGTAATTTACCTGTAGCTCAATTTTATCATATAAATGTAGATAATGAGTATCCATATAATGTTTATGGAGGAATGCAAGACAACGGCTCTTGGAGAGGTCCTGCATACGTTTGGAAAGCCCAAGGAATTAGAAATTCATATTGGCAAGAAATTAGTTTTGGAGACGGTTTTGATGTAGTCCCAGACAAAGATGATTCTCGCTATGGATGGTCTATGAGTCAGCAAGGCTCTGTAGTAAGATATGACCACATCACAGGAAATAATTATTCTGTTAAGCCAACACACCCGGACCCTGAGGTAGCCCTTCGTTTTAATTGGAATGCTGCCATTAATATGGATCCATTTGATAATAGCACTTTATATTTTGGAAGCCAATTTGTTCACAAATCTATAGACAAAGGACTTACATGGACTATCATATCAGAGGATTTAACTACCAATGATAAAGAGAAACAAAAGCAAGCAGAAAGTGGTGGATTAACCATGGATGCAACTGGTGCAGAAAACCACACCACTATTTTAGTGATAGAACCTTCTGAAGTTGAACAAAATATGTTGTGGACGGGTTCAGATGATGGTAGAGTTCATATGACTAGAAATGGTGGCTCAACCTGGACAGATGTTAGTGCTAACATTCCAGGATTACCCAAAGGGAGTTGGATAGCACAAATAAAAGCTTCCAACAAAAACAAAGGAGAAGCTCTATTAATAGCAAATGATTACAGGCGTTTTAACTTTACACCATATGCTTACAGAACAAAGGATTACGGTACTACCTGGTCTCGTATTGTTGATGAAAATGACGTAAAAAGCTACACCTTAAGTATTGTTGAAGACCCTATTAACGCTAATTTATTGTTCTTAGGAACAGATGATGGTTTGTACATCTCTTTAGATGCTGGAAACCAATGGATGAAATGGACTGCTGGTTTCCCAACAGTTTCTACAAAAGATTTGGTGATACAACCTAGAGAACATGATTTAGTAATTGGTACTTTTGGAAGAGCAGCATGGGTTTTAGATGATATTAGACCACTTCGTGCTATGGCTAATGGCAATGTACTTGCTAAAAACCTACAGTTATTTTCTCCCCCAACGGCATACCAAGCTGCTTATCAACAACCAACAGGAAGTCGATTTGGAGGTGATGCTTTATTTAATGGCGAAAACAAACGTTCTGGAGCCATGATTTCTTATTATATAAACAGACCAACAGCCACTAAAGAAGAGAAGAAAGAAAAGGAGACTGCAAGAAAAAAGAAACGAAAAGGAACTAAAAAAATGGAAGCACCTGTTGTTAAAAAAGAGTTGGCTTCTGAGGTAAAATTTGATTCTATAAAATTAGAAATTTTTGAGGGTGCACGTTTAATTAGAACCTTACACCAAAAAGCACCAAAAGAGAACGGAATTCATAGAATTTATTGGTCTATGAACGAAAAAGGTGCAGACAGACCCTCAAGAAAAATAAGAAAAAGAATCAACGAGCCTAGAGGTATTTCTGTGAAACCTGGTACCTATAATTTAAAAATGTTTTTTGGAGATCAAACTTCAGAAAGCAGCATAAAAGTTGAGTTTGATCCAAGATTGGAGATGTCTACAGAAGCCATTAAAGAAATCTACAATGCCAGCAAAGACATGGAAAAAGATCAGCAATTAATGGCAGATGCTGTAAAACAATTGGTAGAAAGTAAAAATACGGCTAGTGCATTTAAGAAAGATCTAACCAAAGAAGACAAAAAGAAATACAAAAATCAAATAAAGGCGTCTAAAGACATCATCATAAAAATAGAAAAGCTTATTGCTGTATATATAGGAAGTGTAGACAAACGCCAAGGAATTACTAGAAACCCAGAAGTAACCGTAAGCAGACGTTACTCCTCTGCAAGAAGATATGTTGGAAGTAGGTTTGGTCATCTAACAGCTACTGAAAAGCAATTAATTAGCCAATATAAAAAGGCATTAGAGACAGCTATAAGCGAAACTAATGCGTTTTTTGAGACAGATTGGAAGGTGTATAAAACAACAGTAGAAACTATTCGTATTTCTCCTTTTAAAGAAGTGCAGAAGTTTTAATTCTTAAAGCGAAGTTGAAAAACTTCGCTTTTTTTATGGTGCTATTTTAGTACTTTAGCTAAAATCAAAATTATGGAACAACCTCTTTTTACTAATGATGCAATTGTATTCGGAATTTTAATGATTTCACTTGGTTTTGTATTCTATACAGAATCTAAAACAAGTGGCTTTTGGCATAAGTTTTACAAAATAGTACCAGGTCTCTTTATGGCCTATTTTATACCAGCTATTTTCACAACCATAGGCGCTATTGCGACAGAATGGGAAACTACAAATGCTAGTGGTGAGATTGTAAAAGTAAATTCTCAATTATACTATGTTGCTAGTAGATTTTTATTACCTGCTGCGCTAGTACTAATGACCTTAAGTATAGATTTAAAGGCTATTTTTAATTTAGGATCTAAAGCATTAATTATGTTTTTCACAGGTACTATTGGTATTATCATTGGAGGTCCCATTGCCATATTACTTATTTCTTTGGTATCTCCAGAAACTGTTGGTGGTGCAGATTTTGATGCGGTTTGGCGAGGTCTTTCTACCCTTGCAGGAAGTTGGATAGGTGGTGGTGCAAACCAAACTGCTATGTTAGAAATTTATCAATACAATCCAGCAAAATATGGAGGAATGATCTTTGTGGATATTGTTGTTGCTAATGTTTGGATGGCAATTTTGCTAATTGGTATTGGAAAAAAAGACGCCATCAATAAATGGCTTAAAGCAGACACTTCTGCTATTGAAGAATTAAAAGAAAAAGTAATTTCTTTCACTCAAAAAATAAAAAAAACCCCAACGCTTACAGATTATATGATTATTCTAGCCATTGCATTTGGAACAGTTGGTTTTGGACACTTTGTAGCAAGTTTTTTAGCAGGATTTTTTAAAGGTCTTATTGGTGGTATTTCATCTGAAATTACAAGAAATATATTTACTTTCTTAGGATCTCAATTTTTCTGGTTAGTTAGTATTTCTACAATTATGGCTGTCTTACTATCCTACACTAAAGCAAAAAATTATGAAGGAGCAGGAGCCAGTAAAATTGGAAGTATTTTTATTTATGTGCTGGTTGCTACCATTGGAATGAAAATGGATTTAACCATGATTTTTGATAATTGGGGTTTAATTATTATTGGAATTGTTTGGATGTCTGTTCATGCAGGACTTTTAATTTTAGTAGCTAAGCTAATCAAAGCTCCTTACTTCTTTTTAGCAGTAGGTAGCCAAGCCAATGTTGGTGGAGCAGCCTCTGCTCCTATTGTAGCTTCAGCATTTCACCCATCACTGGCGACAGTAGGTGTACTTTTAGCTGTTTTTGGTTACGCTATAGGGACTATAGCTGCCATTGGATGTACTATTTTATTAGAATTAGCTGCGTCTGTTTAAATAGAAATCTGCATATTTGTAGCCTAAAGTTTTATAATCTTATGAAGAAAGTATTTGTAGTTGGTTTGATGCTCTTAATAGTGGCCTGTTCTCAAGAAAAAGAGTTGGGAAATATGGTGGTTCAAGGAAAAATTAAAGGAATAAAAAAAGGGACTTTATATCTAAAAAAAATGAGAGATACCCTTGTGATTTCTGTAGATTCTATTCGATTATTTGGAAAAGACACCTTTACGCTAACAGATAATATTAGTTCTCCAGAAATGTATTTCCTGAGTTTAGATCAAAATCAAAGTATACTTTCTTTCTTTGGTGAAGAAGGAGTTATTTCTATAAACGACCAAGTAGAAAAATTTGGTGTTTCACCAATAATAGAGGGTTCTAGTAATCAAAAAATTTTAGAAAATTATAAAGAAATAGCTAGCAAATTTCAAGCAAAGCAATTAGATCTTTTAGCTGCTAATATGCAAGCACAGAAGGAAAATGATCTCAAAACCTCTCAATCTCTAAGAAAACAAGCTGAAAAACAAAATTTAAAAAAATACATCTACACGATTAATTTTGCTTTAAATAACTCAGAATCAGAAGCAGCTGCTTTTATAACTTTAACTGAGTTGGTAAATGCTAACGTAAAATACTTAGACAGTATTAACAATTCATTATCTAGAGAAGTACAGGAATCCTTTTATGGTAAGAAACTAGCAAAATTTGTAGCCACTATTAAGGAAACAGAGGAATAAAATAAAGCGCTTATTGTTTTACTTTTAGACTCCATTCAAAGTGAAAATTACATACAGATACTCCCTTTTTATTAAATCCTTCAGCTTTCATTGTAATTACCCTGCCTTCACCAGTTTTGTTAGATTCCTCTAAAGCATTGGCTACTAACCCACCATGATGACATTCAAATCTAATCTTACCTGTAGCTTTTTTGGTAAAATTACCACGCTGATTGGTAACCAACATGGAAACATTTTTTCCAATATTTTCTATACCTTTCATTACCAATACCCCTGTTGCCATCTCTGCAGCCATACCTTGTGCTGCCCAAAACATAGATTTAAAAGGGTTTTGATTCATCCATTTATGAGTAATACTAACTATAGCTGTTTCTTCCTCTATTGAAATCACCCGAACACCTCCCAAATATGCAAGAGGTAATTTAAATAACATAAATCTATTGATTCTTTTAGGTGTAATGTTCATGAAGTATAAATTTGTTGCGAAAGATACTTATAATTTTTAAGCTTAGAAATTGAATAAAGAGAAAAGTATTGAGAAATAATACCTAAAACTTAGTGGATCATAAAATGAAAAATGGCTTGTTTGTTTGGGTAATATTCAAAAATCTATTAGGTCTTAATTTTCTGAATAGTTATTAAAAAAATAAATCACTATTGTGGTAATTATACTTGCAACAAAAGTCTCTAAAATAAATAAAGAATTGACCTCGTTTTCAAAAACTAAAATTTTAAAAACACTAAAAATTAATGCAAAAGCAATAAAGAATAAAGAATATTTTAAAAATTTCATAACGTTTTTTTTGTGATGGCCGTATGAAACATTTATATCAAAAACCTTTCCAATACTATAAAATAAAAAAAATTATCTTTTATATAAGTAACTTATATAAGGTGCCAAACTATTTAAAGGTTGCCG
>Ga0206124_10002214_pt1 | contig 14685 bp, 9 predicted proteins | sample Helgoland_Spring_3_FD_148671 | JGI IMG/M metagenome (GOLD analysis project Ga0206124, IMG submission 148671) | Pelagic subsurface seawater microbial communities from Kabeltonne, Helgoland, North Sea - Helgoland_Spring_Bloom_20160321_2 | ecosystem: Environmental > Aquatic > Marine > Epipelagic ... | reverse complement strand
AAAACGACTGTAAACCTTCGAGAGAGGCGAGAGAACAGTTTTGTATTTTCAAAGACACGAGCGTTTTCGAATGAACGCGGGATGGAAGGTCGAGAAAAGTAACGTCACAAAACGTCATTCCCTCCAACATCGAGATAAGTGCCATGTCTTCTTCAATCACGACGCGAATCTCTGCGTTCTTCTTCTCCGTTTCGTCGTGCGCAAACTCTTCCGCCTCCGAATGGATAATTATTGCGCGTTCGTCCAAGAAAAGAGGCGTTATGGCAGCTTCTCGAAATAGATCGCTTACCCTTTCGTCACTCGGTGCATAATATAGCGCGCGGCGATTATCGTGTTGCTCGAGTAATCTTTCACGAAGTGAAGGCGTCAGCTCGTACCCGTCCAGGAACCGTAAGCTCTCTCCAAATGCCACCACGCACTTCGAGGCGTATCTCGAATACGCCGCATCGCTTGATTCCAACGTGTTCGTATCACAGATCCCACACGCGATGGGAGACGCGCCAGATATGTCGTCTCGAAAACGAATATCAACGATATTCTTAGCGTATTTAGCGATGACATGGACGACAGCGTCGTTACTCATTGGGTTTGCAGCCAAGTTGAGCACGGCGACGCTTCGTAACCACTCCATTTCTACGTCAGTCGCGTTCCCACTCTTTTCCAAAAACAACGCTTCTCCAGTGATCAAGTTTTCGCTCAAATCGACGCACTCCAACGACTTCATGTGCGTGAAACTCTTACCAATCTCCCGTATTTTGTTTTCGTTCAGCATTAAACGCTTCAAGTTCTGAAACGGCGGCTTTTTCCTCGCCTCTTTTTTCCCGCCGTCTTCTTCTTCTTCGTCGTCAGAACGACAACACATGAACGTACTCTCCACCTCTTCAATCTCATTCCCATACAAAACCAAAACTTCCAAACTCTCAAATTCAAACCCTTTCAACCCGTCCAACGTTTCTAATCCGCACTCGCACACCCACAACTCTCTCAGCGTCTTCTCGCATCTCTCGAAACACCCGCTCGGTATTCGTTTCACGTTCGGGCAGTTGATGATCTTTACGCACACCAACGGCGGATAATTCGTTCCCGAGAACGCGCGAATCGCGGATAAATCTCTTAAACTTATCGTCATGAACGCGTCGATGATCATCGCAGTCTTTTCATCTCCATCTCCCGTCGTCGTCGTCGTCACCACCACCTTATTCTCCTCCAAAACCTTCCAGTCTTCCCCTTTTTCCTCGTCAAAAAAGTTTGATGATACCGACGCTCGATCCGCGTGCGCGCGTTCCAATCGCCGCAACGCTTCGCGCATTATATTCTCACGTGTACAACTTCCCTCTCTCTTCTCTTTCTCTCGCCTTCATTAACATACTAAAGCGGGAAAGAGGGTGGTGGTGGTCAAACGCTCTTTTTTAAGAGAGACAGAAACGAAAAGACGTTTTTTTCCTTTCGCGTATTTTTAGCTTTTTTAAAAACCCTAAACTGAAGTGCTTTTGACACGACCCTCAAAATAACAAACTTTTTGTTTGTTGGGAAAACGGCATATTATATATCGTCGTCATCGTCGTCATCATGCTTCAATCATCCGCGCGAAAAGTACGCGCGATGAGCGGTCTCGGAGCGTCCTGCAGTAGGAGCGTTACTTTTGCCACGGGGCGTTCTCTCTCTTCTTCTTCTTTTCAACACATTAAAGACAAAGAGGACTTTTGGGAGAAGAATGTTTGGAATGTTCCTCTTATTAGGGGAAATTGCGCGGACTCCTGTTGTGACGACGAGAGGAAGAAGAGGAAGAAGATTGGAGATCTGAGAAGGACGATGACGACAACAAAAATCGCGATGAGAGGGTTCGCGTCCTCGTCGTCGAAATCTTATTCCAAGGACGACGAGACTTCAAATGTCCCCGAGACGGCGACGATTTTGTCAACCAATGTCACAAAATCAAACGTGGAAACCAAATCCAAGCGAAGAGCGTTTCGGAAAAAAGGCGTCTCGGACAAGACGTTTGATTTAAACGACCAAGAGTTGTTCGAAGACGCACCTCCTACGGAGTTAAAACCGAACGTGCAAGTAGCGCAGTACGAATCGAGAAACGACGAGCGGTCGTTGAAAGCGGTATCGACGGCGATTAGCGCGAATACGGCTATTTTGTTTTGTAAGTTGGGCGGGTACGCGGTTTCCGGGTCGCCGTCGATGTTGGCAGAGAGCGTGCACTCGGTGGCGGATATCGCGAATCAGGCGTTGTTGAGGTATGGGATTGTATCGTCGAAGAGGAAACCGGACGCGACGCATAATTACGGATATCACCGGGAACGGTTCGTGTGGTCGTTGATTTCCGCGACTGGGGTGTTTTTCTTGGGATCCGGGTTGTCCATATCGCACGGCGTGAACGCGCTGACCGCAACCGGAGGGCCGCAAGCGGCGGAGAAACCCGAAATTTCTTTGGCTATTTTAGGTGCGAGTCTAGCGTTGGAAGCGTATTCCGCATACGTCGCGTACGACGCGTTGAAGCTAAACGCCATGGACAGAGGGATGACCGTCACGCAGTTTATCAAATCCGGGAGGGATCCGACGTCGGTGTCCGTTTTAGCCGAAGATGCCGCGGCGGTTGCCGGATGCGCCGTCGCCGGCGCCGCGATTCTTGCGGCTAATATTACCGGCATTCACGCGTTCGATGCCGCTGGTTCCATCTGTATTGGCGGTTTACTCGGCGTCACCGCGATGTACTTGATCAACTCCAACAGACTCATGCTTCTGGGTAAATCCTTGGGCCAAGACAAAATGTCTCTCCTGAACGAAAAGATGCGCAAAGACCCCGTCGTTTCCGAAGTCTACCTCGCCAAATCCGAAGAACTCGGCCCGGGTACCTTTCGCTACGCCGCCGAACTCGAGTTCGACGGTACCGCCATCGTCAACCGCTTCTTGGATAAAGACAATAACCGCGAGGCTTTCCGCGAGGAGTTCAAACGAGGCGTCTTGGAAAACGACTCCAAAGTCATCGACGACGCTTTAGTCGGGTACGGGAGAAGAGTCATAATATCCGTAGGCGACGAAGTCGATCGCATAGAGAGAGAAATAGTCGAACTCGAGCCGACGATTAAATACGTCGATTTAGAAACGAACGTTTTTTGCGTCTTGTAGAATATGTATGTACTATGTATTTGCGTACCCAGCAGCAAGAGAGAAAAAAATGAATTCTTTATTTTCTTGTCGCATGTCCACATGCGCTTTTTTTAATCGCAAAAACAATAGCACATGCGCGCGCTTTAAACTCAGCACGCGCAGATAACACCATAACTACTCATGCGTGCGAGTGATTTCTCGTCATCTTTGGAGAGCGAAACCGACTCATCGTTGGTGTTCGATGCAGACGCTGCGGTGCTTCGCGAGTTGGTAAACGCTTATTTTTTTTTCCCAAGAAAATGTTTGACCACCATAAAAACACAACAGGAAGACCTCGAGCGCGATGTTTGCGACGACGGAGAAGGCGCGCTCTTTTCATCTTTTGCGTCGGAGGACGAGAGCGAAGAAGACTTGAGAACGACGGTCGACGAAGAATTGCGCCTGTTTCGTGAGAAATGGTCGACGGTGTTTGCAGCCGAAGAAAAGGAAGAAGACAAAGAAGAAGAAGAAGAAGAAATGTTGGAGCGAGATCATCATCTGGTATGCGACGAGAGGACGAAGAGATCTTTCATAAAAAGAACGGATGAAGAAGACGGTGTGAAAAACGAAGAGTGCGGGACAGTTGATGCAACGGCGGCAGACGAGGGAACGACGGGTAAATGTGACGACCAACAAAGCCTCGCGAGCGACGAGCTTTCCGCGCTCGGCGCGATTGTGCGTAAAGAGCGCGAGGAGAGAGTGAAGCGAGAAGTGATGAGCGCGTTGAGAAAGAACGAGCGAGAGTTGGAATATGTACGAGCAAAAGCGAGAAATGACGCGCAAAGGGTGATTGCAAAGCATGCACGAATATGGTTTTATCGGCGAACGGACGCGTCGTTGACGATGCAACGACACGCGAGGGGTTTCTTGGCGAGAGTGCGACTCAAGCACAAAACGACGATGGTCGTCCGAATACAACGTCGATGGAAGTTCGTACTCTTCGTGCGGTTGCGAACGGACGCGTGCGTGATCGTTCAAACTGCATTTCGTGCGCACATAAGCAGGAAAAAACTCGAGAAGGAGAAAATGGAAAACGCGGCGGCGACTCGCATCCAAACGCACGTCAAACGACTCATCGCGATGCGCCGTTACGCCATTCTCGAGCGAAAGATTCGCACAGTCCAAGCGTGCGCCGCGCGATGGATACGCAAGCGCAAAAGAGCGAGTCAAATAATCCAAAAATCCTTCCGCTCGTACGTCGAGACAAAACGACTCGGAAAATACGCGACTCGCGTTCAAGCGGCGTTTCGAGGCTATCGCGTGCGACGCCGTTTCGCCGCCATCCTCGATTCGAGCGCGTACGGAGCAGACGACGATGTACTCCCGACGCTTTCCGAGTACGACTCTGACACAGAGAACAACGCTTTCGTCGACAAAAACGACGACAAAGAAAACGAGATAGAAATGATATCCGACGACGCCTTCTACTTCGCCCGCCTCTCCGCTCCACTTCCGCGAAATGCCGATAACGCTCGCCACGACGAACTCCACGCCGATATCCGCGCTCTGCGAACGAAACGCATTCGCGACCAAAACATGCAAACAAAAATGAACGAAGCAAATTTGCGCTCATTATACGAGACCAGGTTCAAAAAGAACGCGCAAAATCGGAAAGAGTTTCGAAGGGTTCGAGCGCTCAGAATGACGTGACGTGACATTGACGTGACATTATGAAGTGACATTTTTTGATGAGTTCGTTGCAAAATTCTTCATTTTTTGTGTTTCGTCTGCACAAAACTTTTGGAAACGATGGTACAAATTGGTTCCTTTTTGTCGATGTCATCAACTCTTCTCTCTTTGCGTTGTTTTTGCATTTCGAAGAAGGAGCAGCAACGAGGGCGCGCAGAAGTAGTCTCGCCGTCCTCCTGTGCGTCGAAAAGCCGAACGACGCGACGAAAACGGGACGAGAACGCGGCGACTGCTCTCGCAACCAATTCCGTTACCGTCGTCGCTTTCCCCAAAGATGGAATTAATGTTGACGACGCGACGACGATTCAGACGACGACGCGATATCGAAAACAACGTCACGAGCATCATCATCGAAGACGGGAGTTATTTTTCTCTTCTTTTGCGCTCGTATTGGCGACATCATTTATGTCGCCGAGAGCGATGATGAATGCAGAAGCTGACGAGGAGAAAGAAGGAGGAAATCCGAGCGAAACGTTACAACCGCTCCAAACGTATAAGAATCGATTGCGACGAGTAGAGAGAGAGTTGAGCGCGATCGTTTCGAGTTTACGAGACGACGCAGAAGGGACGACGGGAGGAATTGAAGAAGCGGCGGCCGTCACCGAAGATGAATTCGACTTGCGGCAGTTTTCTGGCGTCGTATCGAAAGCCGACCTCGACGCCATCCGCAAAGCGTTACACGAGAACGAACTCGGGAACTTTTGGGAAATCGCGCTCGGCGCGAACCGGTACTTGAACGGCGGCATTAAATCCGACTTCGCGCGAGGCGAGGAGGATTTATGGAAGCTCGCGCCAAAGAAATCGGAAGCTATTTCGAACTTTTTAACCCCCGATTTCAACAACGCGGACGACAAGTTGTGTCTGATATACTCCTGCGTGAACGACCCGAGCGCGCCGCCGAGCATAGACGTGTTATACGCGCTGAAATTATTCGACGAAGGTTTGAAGGAAGCGAGCAAGAAAGGTAAAAAAAACGTCACGAGGGACGGTTTACGCGAAGTCGCCAAAGACGCTTTAGAGAAGTTGCTCACGTACGAGCGGTTGATCGAGCGAGAGGCGGAAGACGGGAAGAGCGACGCGTCGTGGAAGAATCCAGCTTTCGGTAAAGGGTGGCACGGCACCGGCATTTAAGAAAACTCAAAAGAGAAAAATAGAGAGGTAGATCGATATATATATCTATAGAGAGAGAGAGAAAGAGTTGTGTATAAGAGAGTTGTTTGCGCTGCGATATGTACAATAAGTCATGGAAAAAAATGCTTCAACAAACGACTCCAATTCCCTTCATTAAAAACACACAAACGAACGAACACAAACGGTCTCTTTTGCACGACGCAATACTACTAATTTAATGTTTGCCTCGCTGCTCAAAAGTACTTCTTTCGCGACGTCTTCGTTCTCGCCGAGAAGACGACATCATCATCATAAAAAACAAGCGCTTCGGATTCGCCACCTGTCAGCAGCCGCCAACGACGACGACGACGACGATTTCCCGAACGACAACAACGAGTTCGATTACGACGTCGTCTCGGTCCCGAGAAACCCGGGGATTAAATCCGGAAAGTGGAACCAAAACGACATGGAAATTGTGAAAACGGCGCAAAAAGACGCGAACGAGAAAGCGTCGGGGACTTCCTCGCTCCTCGCTCCGTCGAACGATTTGACTTTATTGGGCTTAACGGAAAACGAATTGAAAGTCTTCGCCGAGCGCAACGGGACGCAAAAGTTTCGAGGGAAACAAATCAAAGATTTCATATACAAACACCGAGTGAAATCAATCATGGAGATGACGCAGTTACCGAAAGATTTACGAGAGAGTTGGGATGGGCTCGGAGTGACGATTGGGAGGAACGAGGTGTACGCGAAGAAATCCGCGCCGGACGGGACGACGAAACTGTTGATGAAGTTGGACGATAACAGGATCGTCGAGACGGTTGGGATTCCGAGTAACGAGTACGGAAAGAGTCGTTTGACGTGTTGCGTGAGCAGTCAGGTTGGATGTCCGATGAGATGCGAATTTTGCGCGACTGGGAAAGGTGGATTTTATAGAAATTTGACCGCGAGGGAGATTGTCGATCAGGTCATGGCCATCGAGGAGGAGTTTGGCGGGAGGAGGGTGAGTAATGTCGTGTTCATGGGGATGGGAGAGCCTATGTTGAACGTGCCAAACGTGGTTAAAGCGACGGAACTTTTGAACAAAGAGATTGGGATTGGGATGCGACACATATCGATATCGACCGTGGGTGTTTTTGGCGCTTTGGAGAAACTGGCGAGTTACGAGATGCAGTGCGTGTTGGCGGTGAGTTTACACGCGCCGAATCAAAAAATCAGGGAGGAAATCATCCCAAGCGCGAGAGCGTATTCGTTCGATGATATTTTGAATGATTGCGTGGCGTATTTTAACGCCACTGGGAGGAGAGTTACGTTTGAATACACGCTGTTAGCCGGCGTGAACGATCAAAAAGAACACGCCAAAGAGTTGGCTCAGGTGTTGTTTAAGAAGAACTTAGCCAGTCACGTGAATTTGATTCCGTATAATCCGGTAGATGATTCCGATTTCAAAAGGCCAACGAAACAAGCGATCGATCAGTTTCGAAGAATATTGGAGGAGAATAACGTGCCGACGAGTGTGAGACAAACGAGAGGTTTGGAGGCGGCGGCTGCGTGTGGGCAGTTACGAAATATGTATCAAAAGGAAGCGCTGGTTGCGTAATTTTAAAAAAATGTGTTGTATATGCTGTATGATCATGAATATTGATGTCATTATATTCGATTAAACAATCACGCCTTTTTCGTCGTCGTAGTGCAAAATCGCCGCGCCGGCGCTCGGTGCAGTTTTGAACAGTAAATTCGTCTCGTCCGCTATGTTCGCTACTCCGGATTGGAATCGTTTTTCGTAAAAACTCTTCTTCACGTCGGCTAAAATTTCCTCGGCGATATCGCTCTCGCACACCGCGACGACGCACCCGCCCCATCCGGCGCCGGTCAATCGCGCGCCGAGCGCGCCTGCACTCATGAACGCATCCACCAACTCGTCCAGCTCGTCGCACGAGCACTCGTACTGCGTTTTACAACTCTCGTGGGAAAGATGCATAAGTTTTGCGAGAGCGTCTTCTTTGCCTATCCCGTACATCGGGTGGCCGAAATCTTTAGTTGGATCGTCCGAAGCGACGCCGACGTCGGGTTCTAAGCCGATCACTTTGCACCAATGCTCGTATATCGGACCCGACACTGCATACCTTGGCGATTGACCTTCACAAATCTTTTGGAATTCGTGCACTCTTCTCGCTTCGGAAAATACGTGTCGAGCTCGGTCTCTGAGTTTAAACGTGTCGTTCTTTTGCAACACGACGTTAAACGCTTCGTTGTTTTCGCAATCGAAAATTTTCCGTAAATCGCCAAGACCTTCGTCATTTTCCAACTGTTTCTTCGTGTAACTCCCCTCGTTTAACGCTTTTCTAACCGCGCCCAAAGCAGTCCACAAATCGCCTTTGTTGCAATACAAATCCGCGACTTCTCTCAGCGTCACTCTCGTCTTGGCCTTCTCGATATCTTCGCCGTAATGTTTTGCCATCAATATCGCCGCCAATCGGCACTCGACGACGCGCAAGTTGTAATGTTTGTGTGCTGATTCGGCTTTCTTACTCACCGCGCAACTATTCCCAATCAAAAACGTCAAATTTGTCGGTAACGGTACATCCATCGCACCAATCGGGTTGAAATCGATCCTCTTTGCCAAATCTTTCTCGCCCATGATGGAAATCGCTTGATCCATTCCGCCGCTTTGCGTCCCGGAATACCGCTCGGATAAACACGTCAGCTCGGACAACTCCCCTTTCGTGAAACTTAACTCGAACGCATCCATTAATGCCACAGTCACGGCACAATTCAGCGCGGAAAAAGAGGATAGACCGCTCCCTAGCGGAACCTTCCCGTCCACCATCACCATCACCTTCTTCACTCTCTTCATAAACGCGCTTTCCAGAACCGACTCTAACTTATTCTGTTTCTTCAGCTGATCAAAAATACCTTTAAACCCACACAACACGTAGTTTGTCCAGTGGTGACTTTTCACGTCCACCTCTTGCTCGTGATCGAACGGAAACTCTTTCGGCGTATACTTCTCGCCGTCCACGTTCGCAATCGAGAGCGTCGCTTCCGCCTCGTCCTCTTCAACGTTTCCTTCTTCTTTCAAAGCGACCGATACCGCAACGATGACGTCCAAACCAATCGCCATCGGTAACACCGAGTACCCTTCGTAATCGATGTGCTCGCCGATTAAATTCACCCGACCGGGCGACCGCGCGATGGTTTTCGGCTTTTCTCCCTCGAATTGCGTTTTGAAGGCACTCACGAGTGTGTCATATCTCGCGGCAACAGAATTCTCGTTGTCGTCGTACACGTCGGATAATTTGGACGCTTTTGGCACTCGAGCGTGCTGTTTGCTTCCCACCGCGCCCATTCTATTCTTTTTGTTCTTCTTTTTCGTTCTCGGTCGTTCTCTCTCGCAGCAGCGCTTCTTCTTTTCACGCGTGCTGAGTCACGGGAAAGAATTGGAATTGGAACAAATGTACTAAAAAGGAACCTAAGTTTAGCGCGTGCGTGTGCGTCGAGAATTCTCGTATATTCCGCACACGAACGAAAGATAAAGTACAAATATATCACGCGCCAAGGAAAAGAGAGAGGTAAAAGCTTTCTTCTCGTCCCAAATAGGGACGCGAAACACGCAGAGAAGGTTGGGAAATTGTGCGGAATTCAATTTGGGAATCTTTCAAAGTGTCCTCGAATTTAATAGGCTGTCACTCAAAGGTGGTTACAAACGCGACGCGAAGACGTTCGCAGACGTTGGACGAGTACACACACACGGAAACCATTTTGTTCAAATGGAAACCAAGAAACAAAAAGTACAATTGATTTCAACGAAACGTCAGGGTGTGTACCAGCTCATGTACTCGTATAGACCACGTTAACGAAGATGTCGCTTTACTACTTTTTCTTCTTCTTAAAGAAGAACCCTTTAACGGCTTCGAAAACCGGACGTTTGTATACCACGCTCTCGTACTCGACGCTTTGCAACGCCCAGGTTTTCCCGTACGTGTGCACGCGGTTAGTTTCCTTCCCTGTTTTCGGGTCGAGCAATTTTGGTGCGTCCGTTTCGTGCGTCCAAGCGACGATAGAGCCGGATAAGTTGTACGCTTTCACATCCGGACGACTCCGGGCGAGTCTTTTCGAGAGCTCTTGGACTTTCTTTTGGGACCGGTAGCCGATCGTGCAGTAACACACCACGATCGTTTCTTTACCGTCGTCCTGTTGTTTTTCAAAGTCGTCCTCGAACTCCTCCGCTGAAGATGCGCCCGGTATAATCGACACCGCTCTTTCCTCTTTCTCTCGGCAGTCCAAAAACAAAACTGTTCGTTTCGCGTTCTCTTCTTGGTTGTTGATGACGTTCAAAACCTCTCGAACAGTCATCGAGGGAACCGCATCGTCGGTGAATTTCGCCACCGTGGTTTCGAGCGCTGCGCGGCGTCTCGCGTTTTCTTTTACGAGTTCTTCTTCTTCTTCTTCTTCTCTGTTGTCTTCTTCTTTGTCCGCCCCGTCGCCGTTTTTGGCGGCATCGACCCCTGCGCGAACATTCGTCTTCATTCGTCGTGCATTGGCTTTACCCGGGGGCCCGCTTCTCCGACGACGAAGAGAAGAAGAATAGCAACACCGGTGCTCGATGTGGCCGCGTGTTCGTATCGAAACGTTGATCTTCCTTATCGGTACAATGTTGCGCCGCGCAAAGTGCAAAAGAGTTGTGAACAACTTAGGGGAAAAAAAGTGGATAAGAACTCTTCACTTGTTCGACGCTTTTCTTACGTTTCCGAAGACATTCGCGATACACGCAGGCAATACAGAGATAGAGAGAAAGAGAAAGACGACAACGATGATTCAGACGACGACGACGACGATCCAGACGACGACGATTCAGACGAAAGCGGCGTTGAGAAGAAGACGACAACCAAATCCGCTTTTTGTCGGTTATAAAAAGGGAACTTCGTCCAATGTGAAGCAGCAGGGGTCTCGACAACGGATACGGTCCTCTTCTTCTTCGTCGTCCTCTTCATCTTCTGTAACTGTTGCACGAAGAAGAAGAGCTGAGATGATCAAAACGTCCGCGTTCCCGACCGAGGCGAACCCACCGGCGGCGAAGAAACATTTCATCCACTTGGATGATTTCAGCAAAGAAGAAATCAACGAGTTGTTGGACATCGCGATATCGGAGAAGAAGCGATTGCAATCCGGAGACCGATCGTACAAACCGTTCGAAGGGAAAACGTTGGCGATGATTTTTGCGAAGCAAAGTTTACGAACGCGAGTTTCTTTTGAAACTGGGTTTCATTTGTTGGGCGGGCACGCGGTGTATTTAGGCCCGGACGATATCTCGTTAGGGAAGAGAGAAGAGACGAGAGATATTACGAGAGTTTTGTCCAGGTATAACGACATCATAATGGCGAGAGTGTTTGCGCATAAAGATGTGGAAGAATTAGCCAAGTTTGGTTCGGTCCCGGTGGTGAACGGTTTATCGGATTATAACCACCCGTGTCAAATCTTGGCGGATGCGATGACCATCACCGAACGTTTGGGGTCCATCGAAGGTAAAAAGGTCGTCTACGTCGGCGACGGGAATAACATCGTCCACTCGTGGATTCGATTAGCAACTGTATTACCGTTTGAGTTCGTGTGTTTATGCCCGGAAGATTACACCCCTGATCAAGCGACGATTGATCGATGCAACAACTCGGGAGTCGGCAAGTGCGTCATCAGCCACGACTTGAACGACATCGCCGGCGCCGACGCCGTCTACACCGACGTCTGGGCATCCATGGGCCAAAAAGACGAAGCCGCGCAGCGTAAAAAAGACTTTGCCGGTTTCTGCGTCACCGGTGACGTCATGCGAAAAACGCCAAACGCGATTTTCATGCACTGCCTCCCGGCGGAAAGAGGCACCGAGTGCACCGACGAGGTCATGGAAGCCGACTACTCCGTCGTCTGGCAACAAGCCGAAAATCGAATGCACGCTCAAAATGCCGTCATGTTGAAGTTGCTCGGCGCTAAGTGAGCTCGCTGTTCTCCCGACCGACCGGTTTTGCTCGGGATGAGAGAGAGAGAGAGAAAAAGAGAGAGCACGCAGAGCTTAACGAACGCGTTTTAAAAATGTCCACAAAACTAACAACTCATTACCCATACAACAGCTTCTCCTCATTCTTTTCTCCGCTTCATCATCAATATCATCTGCTCTACTATCATCGCATGCATTCAAAATGAACCCCGAGGAAGGAGACGATGTGAACGACCCGGCGACGCTCGCGCACATCGCTCGAGTTTCCCTCTCGAACGTTGTCGAGAAAAAACGCATCTTTGACACGCTCTCTCGTTTCGCCGTGGAACAGAACGAACTGTTAGACGTCGTCGGTTCCTTGCGAGACGGAAGAGAAGTGTTGGCGCCGTTCACGTCGGTCGCGTTCATCGAAGGGAAAATCACCAACTGCGACGAGTTACTGGTGAAATTATCCACAAGCCAGGATCAGCTCTACGCGGAAAGAACTCGGGAGCAAACCTGCGAGATGTTGAGGAAGAGACGCGTTTTTGCGGAGGAGAAATTGCTCCGAGCGGAGGAGGATTTGCGAAAGAGCGAAATCGAACACGGAGAGACGATGAGAGTTTTGTCGGAAAAATTTGAAAGTTTGAGCAATATCACAGACGGAGAACCGAAATCGAGAGTCATCGAAGGACCGAACGGGAGGAAGACGGTGCTCACGCCGAGAGACGGAGAGATTGTGGACGTGTTGGAAATCGACGAGAGCGTCGCCGCCGCGGACGAAGGCGAAGAAGAAAGAGAGGACGAGGTGATGCAAATGCGAAACGAGAAGGAAATCGAGAGAGACAGAGAGGAAAGGGAGAAAGCGAAAGGAGAGTTGGAGAGCTGGTTGTTGAAGATTGAGGAGATGGAACGATTGGAAGAAGAATTACAAGACGCAGAAGAAGTAGAGGAGGAGAAGGAGGAGGAGGAGGGAGAAGCGGCGACGATCGAGGGCGAAAAGAGTACTAACGTAGCGAGTAGTAGTAGTACTAGTGGTGATAATACTACTAGCAGTAGTCAACAAAGAATCCAAATACGCGCCGGGATAGATTCGGGCATGCCAGTCATCGAAAGAGGGTTTGAGAAGGACGGAGAAGACAGAGGAGTGCGTAGCGGCGACGGGGAGAGCGGAGGAGCGGAGAAGCCGATGAGTAAGTTTATGATGCGCCAGCTCGGGTTACTGTAGCAGAAAGAAAATAAGAAGATTTAGATTAGATTCCGAAGTGAAAAGAAGCGTTTTACAAATGCGATTAGATACAAAACTAAAACTAAGATACGTTTCCATTTATTGCCGCGATTCGAGTACTTCTTCGGCTATTCTTCGACGGAGAAAGCTTCTTGATGACTGTTTTCACGACGTTCTTCTTTTTAAACTTTTCTCTGCAGTCGTGAAATTCTTCGTTTTCTTCAATCTCTTTCTCTTCGCCGTCGATTATCTTCATCTTGCCGAGCGCAACGTTCGGCGATGCCAGCGACGATACCGAGTCGCCTCTCTCGATGATTTTGCTCAATACGTACTGGTACTCCTCTTCTTCTTTTTCTTCTGCTACTACCAATCCTGACGGTATTCTTCTAGTATCCTCGATAGGTAAACACGTCGTCATATTCACGTGCCTCTTACAAAACGCGTGCATGTCCACACAAATTGGTTCTCGAATGAACGCGTTCGATCCTCGCATGTCGTGTTCGGGATTCGTATAGTAATACTTCCCGTCGTTCCTCGCGTGTGATTTGGTCCACGACTTTTCTTCGCTTGCTTTATCCCAGTGCAAACGATTTTCCAGCATCTCTCGTTTGATCCACTCGTACGTTTCCTGATCGCAGTATCCGTCTTCTAATAAAGATTGAAACTCCTTCCCGGCGCCTAACCCGGTCGGTCCTCTCACGAATCTTAACTTGGCCATGGTCGTCGCGTCGACAAACTTTTCGCAAATCTTATACAAAATATTAAAAATCCTCGGCGCTTCTACGAACACCATCGAGCCCATGCGTTCGGGATAATGCCTCGCGAACAAACCCAACACTTTCTTCGCCACCGACGGGTTCAAATGTTGCCGACCAAATTTATGAAAATCCGACACCCACACGTACGTGTCGTTCGGATACTTCGGTAGACATTTTTCAACCTGTTCCATGCAAAACGTCGCGTGCGCTTCGTTATCTTTCGGCTTCAAGTTCCTCGCGAGCCCGATGTCCGAAAATACAACCGGTCTTCTGTTCTTCGTCCGGCCGACGATATGCATGTAATGGCTTCTCGAGTCCTTTTCGAAACAGCACCGACAAAATGAATTCATCTCGTCTCTTCTCCAAATCAACGTCGACTTCAATCGAGCTTTTGCTTTCTCCACGTTTCCTTTATCCGCTCTGAGAAACCGCTCCAACGTCGTCCTATCGCACCATTTCTTCAGCGCATGCGAGGTTTCTCGCGTTTCGTGGACGTAAGCTTCCAAAAGGTTCAGTTTTTCTTCTTCTTCGTTTTCGGAGACCCCGCTTTCCTCCTTCTCAAAGTCATCTCTCGAAACCGTTTTTGTCCCTTCGCGAGAGGTCGCCCCCGTTTTTACGCTCATCATCTCCTCTCTCGTTTTAAATAAACGCGCGACGACGATGATGGTGCGAAAACAGCTCTGCTCTCCCCTCTCTCTCTTTCTCTTTCTTTCTCTCTCTCTGTGTGTGTCAAGTGCGCGTGCAAACGATAAAAGAAGAGAAAATGAGTGAATATT
>Ga0206124_10002194_pt1 | contig 14751 bp, 15 predicted proteins | sample Helgoland_Spring_3_FD_148671 | JGI IMG/M metagenome (GOLD analysis project Ga0206124, IMG submission 148671) | Pelagic subsurface seawater microbial communities from Kabeltonne, Helgoland, North Sea - Helgoland_Spring_Bloom_20160321_2 | ecosystem: Environmental > Aquatic > Marine > Epipelagic ... | reverse complement strand
TCAGATATTCCCAAACCTTGAATACCTACCAAAATTCTCTCTAAATTCATCATGGTAAACATTTGATTTAAGCCTCTATTTTTTGTGCCAATCAAATATCCTGTCGCTTCATCAAAATTTAACACACAAGTAGCCGAACCTTTAATACCCATTTTATGTTCTACAGAACCAGTGGATATCCCATTTCTTGGACCTATAGACCCATCTTCATTTACTATAAATTTAGGAACTAGAAATAAACTTATCCCTTTTGTTCCCGAAGGGGAGTCAGCTGCTCTAGCAATTACAAGATGTATTATATTTTCTGTAAGATCGTGATCACCTGACGTAATAAATATTTTTTGTCCACTAATTTTAAAAGTACCATCCGCTTGTTCTACTGCCTTAGTTTTTAACATTCCTAAATCAGTTCCACAAACTGGTTCTGTTAAACACATTGTTCCACTCCATTTTCCCTCAACCATTTTTGGGAGATACTTATCTTTAGTCTCATCACTGGCGTGATGTAATAAACAATTATAAGCACCAATTGTTAGTTCACTATAAAGTTTGAAGGAAAGAGAAGTTGAAGACAACATTTCATCAAAAAAAGCACTTACTGTTTTAGGCATTCCCTGGCCACCATATTTTGGATCACAAGATAAGGATATCCAGCCATCTTCAATATATTTATTATAAGCTTCTTTATAACCTGGTGGAGTTCTAACAACGCCATTTTCTAATTTAGCTGGATTTTCGTCACCAGCCAAAGCAAGAGGTAATAAAAGATTTTGATTTATTTTTGCAGCTTCTTCTAAAATATCTTTAACTAAATCTGAATTAACTTCATTATATTTTTCTAGCTCGTTATAATTTTTATTGTCTCTTAATTTTTCAAAGAGAAATAACATATCATCTAAAGGTGCTGTGTAACTTGGCATTTGAGGACTTTAGAATAATTCTAAGATTATTGCAATTTTGAAATTATCGCATCACCCATTTCAGAAGTTGACGTCTCTTTCATACCCTCTGATAAAATATCTTTTGTTCTAAGACCATCATTTAATACGTCTTGAACTGCTTTCTCTAAAGCATCTGCTTCATTATCAAGATCTAATGAATATTTAAGAGCCATTGCAAAGCTTAATATAGATGCAATCGGATTGGCTATTCCTTTTCCAGCGATATCAGGTGCTGATCCATGAATGGGTTCATACATAGCTCTCATTTCACCATCTTTATTTTTAGCACCTAATGATGCTGACGGTAAAAGTCCTAAAGATCCTGTTAACATTGAAGCTTGATCAGACAGCATATCACCAAATAAATTGTCAGTAACTATCACATCAAATTGTTTTGGGTTTCTCAAAAGCTGCATTGCACAATTATCAGCAAGCATATGACTTAACTCTACATCTTTATATTCTTTATCATGAAGCTCTTGTACTTCTTCTTTCCAAAGTTGTCCTGCTTCCATAACATTTGATTTTTCACAAGAAGTAACTTTGTTTGATCTTTTTTTAGCTAAATCAAAAGCAACTCTTGCTACTCTAGTAATTTCACTAGTTGTATATGTATGAGTGTTAATTCCTTTTCTTTCACCATTATCAATTGGTTTAATGCCTCTTGGCTCACCAAAATATATTCCACCTGTCAATTCTCTCACTATCATTATGTCCAAGCCTGATACAATTTCTGGTTTTAGTGTTGATGCATCAACTAATTGTTCAAAACATATGGCAGGTCTTAAATTAGCAAATAATTTCAATTCTTTTCTAAGTTTTAATAAAGCTCTTTCAGGTTTTTTTGAAAATTCTAAATTATCCCATTTAGGACCTCCAACTGCACCAAGCATAACCACTTCACTTTCTAAAGCTTTGTAAAATACTTCGTCAGTTATAGGTGTTCCATGTTTGTCATACGAACAACCACCAGCTAGATCTTCATCTATTTCAAAATCTAAAGATTTGTTATCATTAAACCAATTAATAATTTTTTTTACTTCTCCAATAACTTCAGGGCCAATACCATCACCTGGTAATAAAAGTATTTTTCTTTTTTTAACTTTAATCACTAAAAATCCATGGTTTTTTATTTTTTAAATTTGTTTCAAAATTTTCAATTTTATCTGACTTTTTTAAAGATAGAGCAATATCGTCAAGCCCCTCAAGTAAACACTTTTTCTTAAATGGATCTACATCAAACTTGATTTCATTATTTCCGTAAACAATTTTTTCATCATTTAAATCAACTGAAATTTCTTCTTTTCTATTTGCATATTCTGATAATTCTTTGATTTTTTCTTCTTCTAGAATTATGGGTAAAATTCCATTTTTAAAACAATTGCTATAAAATATGTCAGCATAACTAGAACTAATTACACAAGTTATCCCAAAATCTAATAGTGCCCAAGGTGCATGCTCTCTAGAAGAGCCACATCCAAAATTTTTACCAGCAATTAGAATCTTTGAACCATTGTAAGGATTTTGATTTAAAACAAAGTCACTAATTTCTTTACCTTGATCATCATATCTCATTTCAAAGAATAAATTTTTTCCAAGTCCAGTTCTTTTGATGGTCTTTAAAAACTGTTTAGGAATAATCATGTCTGTATCAATATTTACTATAGGTAAATATGCAGGCACACTTTTTAATGTATTAAATTTTTGCATTAATTTTGATACTTTCTCACATCATCTAAATTTCCAGATATTGCTGCTGCTGCTGCCATACCAGGGCTAACTAAATGAGTTCTACCACCTCTTCCTTGTCGTCCTTCAAAATTTCTGTTTGAAGTAGAAGCACATCTTTCTTCAGGTTTTAATTTATCTGCGTTCATTGCTAAACACATAGAACAACCTGGCTCTCTCCATTCGAAGCCAGAACTTACAAATATTTTATCCAAACCTTCTTGTTCAGCTTGCTCTTTTACCAAACCAGAACCTGGAACAACCATTGCATTTACATGTGATGATATTTTTTTATCTTTTAAAATTTTAGCCGCTTCTCTTAAGTCTTCTATTCTGCCATTTGTACAGCTTCCAATAAATACCTTGTCTATTTTAATGTCTTTAGCTGCCATATCTGGTTTTAAACCCATATATTTTAAAGCTCTTTCAATAGAGTTCTTTTTATCCTCATCACTTTCACTTTGAGGATTAGGTACTTTGCCATCTATAGTAATTACATCTTGTGGAGAAGTGCCCCAAGTAATCATTGGTAAAATTTCATCTGCATTTAAATTCAACTCTTGATCAAAATTTGCATCTGCATCGGTTTTAAGAGTATTCCAATAGTTTAAAGCTTTTTCCCAATTATCTCCTTTTGGAGACATCGGTTTTCCTTTTAAGTAATTGAATATTTTTTCATCTGGCGCTATTAATCCTGCTCTTGCCCCACCTTCAATTGTCATATTACAAATAGTCATTCTCTGCTCAACACTTAAAGATCTGATTAGATCACCCGCATATTCTATTACTGAACCTGTTCCTCCAGCTGTTCCAATTTTTCCAATAATTTGAAGTATAACATCTTTAGATGTTACTCCTAAAGGAAGTTGGCCATTAACATTTATTCTAAAGTTTTTTGCTTTTTGTTGAACCAATGTTTGTGTTGCTAAAACATGTTCAACTTCAGATGTACCAATACCGAATGCTAAAGCACCAAATGCACCATGAGTTGCCGTATGACTATCACCACATACAATTACTGTTCCAGGCTGAGTAAAGCCTTGCTCAGGTCCAATTATATGAACGATACCTTGTCTTTTATCGTCCATTCCAAAAAGTTGTACTCCAAATTCTTTACAGTTAGCTTCAAGAGTATCAACTTGTATTTTTGACTCCACATCAGCTATTCCTTTGGTTCTATCTGTTGTTGGTACATTATGATCAGCTACAGCTAAAGTTAAATTGGGATGTCTAACTTTTCTATTGGAGTTCCTTAAACCTTCAAAAGCTTGTGGGCTTGTTACTTCATGAACCAAATGTCTATCAACAAACAGCAATGCTGTTCCATCATCTTGTTGATCAACTAGGTGATCATTCCAAATTTTATCGTAAAGAGTAGTGGACATTGAAAAAAAAATTATTTTTTTTCTGAAGGGCTTTCTGATTTCTGTTCATCTTTAGCTGCTTCAGTCGCTGGAGCTTCTTCTTTAGGAGCTTGTGCTTCTGGTGCTGCCTCTACCGCTTGAGCTTCTTCTTTAGGAGCTTCTGCTGCTGGGGCTACATTTTCTTCAGTAACAGTCTCAGGTTTTACATCAACATCAATTCCAATTTTTTTTCTAATCTTCTCTGCAATTCTTGCTGATTTACCAGTTCTGTCTCTTAGATAATATAATTTAGCTCTTCTTACTTTTCCTGATCTTATAACTTTAATTGAATCGATTAGTGTTCCATATAATGGAAAAGTTCTTTCAACACCTTCACCAAAAGAAATTTTTCTAACTGTAAAAGATGAATTTAAATCTCTACTTTTTTTAGCAATACACACACCTTCAAAATATTGAATTCTCTCTTTTTTACCTTCAGTAATTCTAACACCAACTTTAACAACATCTCCAGGATAGAAATCTGGAATTTTTTTCTCTGATAGTATTTTTTTAACGTTATGTTGGTTTATTTCTTCAATTGTTTTCATATTAATATTTATCAAGTTAATTCTTCTTATATTTTTGCCATAAATCTGGTCTTCGGACGCGTGTTATAGCCTCAGATTGAGATAAACGCCAGTCTTTAATTTTACTGTGATCACCAGATAATAGTACCTCAGGAACAGCTTTTTCCTCCCAAATTTGAGGTTTTGTGTACTGTGGATACTCTAATAACCCATTTTCAAAACTTTCATCTAACCTTGAATTTTCATTACCTAAAACTCCAGGCAAAAGTCTTAATATACTATCAATCACAACAAATGCAGCGGTCTCTCCCCCCGATAAAATATAGTCTCCAATGCTTATCTCCTCTATGTTTCGAGTAGATAATACTCTTTCATCAACACCTTCGAAATGACCGCAAATAAAAGATACTGACTTCTCATTAGATAATTCTTGAGCATAATTTTGATCAAATTTTTTACCTTTAGGTGATAAATAAATTACTTTTTCACCTTCAATTTTATTTTGATCTAAAGATTTTGCTAGAACATCCGCTTTTAAAAGCATTCCTGAACCTCCGCCATAAGGAGTGTCATCAACTGTTTTGTGTTTATCTTCAGCTGCATCTCTAATGTTAACAATATTTAAGTTCCACAACTTTTTAGATAAAGCTTTCCCATATAGGCCTTTAGATAAAGGCCCAGGAAAAACTTCTGGATAAAGTGTAAACACTTGAGCTTGCCACATAAATAATCTTTAAATTATTTTTGTTCCTCTTTAGGAGCTTCTGCTGCTGGTGCCGCTTCTGCTGCTGGAGCTTCTTCTTTAGGAGCTTCTGCTGCTGGTGTCGCTTCTGCTGCTGGAGCTGCTGCTTTCGGTGCAGCTGCCGGAGCTTCTTCACCTTCTTTTTTTCTCTCTTTTTTTGGAACTGCTTTTTTAGGGTTATTACCATTTGCAGGCATTGGCATTAATTCATTTTCACCCAAAATTCTTGCAACTCTAGTTGTTGGCTGAGCACCTTGACCTAACCAATACTTAATTCTTTCAGCTTCAAGACCAACTCTCTCTTTTTTATCTTTAGGTAAAAGAGGATTAAAAAATCCTACTTTTTCAATAAATCTTCCATCTCTTGCAAAACGGCTATCTGCTACAACAACTTTGTAAACAGGTCGTTTCTTTGTTCCACCTCTTGATAATCTTAATTTTAACATTCGTTCTCCTTTTTATTATTTTAATTGATTAAATAGCTCTGGCGGTATTCCTTTATCAGACATACCTTTCAGATTTCCTTTTGACATCTTCTTCATCATTTCAGACATCATTTTAAATTGCTTAAGCAATTTATTGATAGTGGCCGGATCTGTGCCAGAGCCATTAGCAATTCTTTTTTTTCTAGAACCATCGATAAGTTTTGGGTTCTCTCTTTCTCTTTTAGTCATCGACAAAATAATCGCTTCATTTTTAGTAATAATACTTTCATCAATTCCAGCTGAGTCCATTTGAGATTTCATTTTTGAAACTCCTGGCATAAAAGACATTATTCCCTCGATACCACCCATTTTTTTCATTTGTCTCAACTGAGTTAAATAATCTTGCATGGAAAATTGACCTTTTTTTAAATTTTCCTCTGCTTTTTTAATATTCTCTTCACCTAAATCTTGTGCAGCTTTTTCTACAAGAGATACAATATCTCCCATTCCAAGAATTCTGTTAGCTATTCTGTCAGGGTGAAATACCTCAAGATTATCAACTTTTTCTCCAATACCTAAAAATTTAATTGGAACATCGGAAACATATTTCATACTAACAGCAGCACCACCTCTGGCATCCCCATCTGCTCTAGTTAAAATTATTCCAGAAAGATTAACTGTATTTTTAAATTCTTTTGCTACAGATGCTGCTACTTGTCCTGTTAATGAGTCTGCAACTAAAAATGTTTCTGTAGGGTTTATTACATTTTCAATTTGCTTAATTTCACTCATCATTTGTAAATCAATTTGAGTTCTACCAGCAGTATCAAATAAAATAATTTCAGCTCCATTTAAATTGGCTGCACTAATTGCTCTTTGACAGATATCTGTTGGTTGCTGACCCTCAATAATAGGTAATGTTAAAATATTATTTTGCTCTCCAAGTGATCTAAGTTGTTCTTGAGCAGCTGGTCTATAAATATCAAGACTGACCATCATTACTTTTTTCTTTTTATTGGTCTCTAAATATTTTGCTAATTTTGCAGTTGTAGTTGTTTTTCCTGACCCTTGTAATCCAACAAGCATCATAGGAACTGGTGGCACAGCATTAAGATTTATCTCATTATTTGATCCTCCTAATAGATTAACCAACTCATCATAAACAATTTTAACAACCATATCCCCGGGAGAAGTTGATCTGATGATTTCTTGACCTAGAACTTTTGGTTTTACATTTTCAATGAAATCTTTAGCTACTTCTAAAGTAACGTCAGCCTCTAACAGGGCCTGTCTGATACCTCTTAGTCCCTCATCTACTTGAGCTTCATCAAGTGAAGGAGCCTTTTTTAAAGAAGAAAAAATTTCTTCGAATTTACTTGTTAAGTTTTCAAACATAATTATTACGCACAGCAGTAATCGCACTAGTGGGCGAAGCCTCGCTGACTAGTGTCGATCTCTTTGTTTCCAAAGACACCGCAAAGTTAATGTTTTTGCGGAAACGGCAACAACCTATAATAGAGGTTCAAAAAGTCAATAAATAAGTTAAATATCTATGTATGGATATTAAAGCTTTTAAAATGGATGGTTTAGGCAATGATTTTGTAATTATTGATCAAAGAAATCAAAATTATAATCTCACAAAAGATCAAATTATTAAAATTTGTGATCGTAATTTTATTGGATGTGATCAGCTAATTTTTATCCAAAAAAGTGATAAGAAAGATGCTGAATTGGCATTCTATAATTCAGACGGAAGTGTTTCTGGTGCTTGTGGAAATGGTACTAGATGTGTAGCTGATCTTTTATCAAAAGAAAATAATGATAAAGAAATTATACTTTGGACTTCTTCTGGGGAGTTAAAATCAAAAATTTTAGATAATAATTTAGTGGAAACTGAAATTGGAATCCCAAAAACTAATTGGGATGAAATTCCATTAATCAAAAATTTAGATACAAAAAACTTAAACATTAAAATTGTTAACAAAAATAATGCTGAACATATAGGTGGTACTTCTATTAATGTTGGAAATCCTCATGTTGTCTTTTTTGTAGATAATATTGAGGACTATGACCTAAAAAAAATTGGACCTGAAATAGAAAATCATAATTATTTTCCAGAAAAATGTAATGTCACTCTTGCAAGGGTTATTAGTAGAAAATTAATTAAAGTTAAAGTTTGGGAAAGAGGAGCTGGACTAACAAAGGCATGTGGAACAGCGGCATGTGCTACAGCTGTAGCCGCAAACATTAATGGATTAACTGATAAAAAAACTGATATTGAATTTGCATTAGGTAAATTATCAATATCAATTGATGCAAATAATAGTGTTCATATGAAAGGGCCTGTCTCAGATATTAAAAATATTGAGATTAATATTTAATGGGAATTTTTGATAAATTTAAATCTGGTTTTAAAAAAAGTGCGTCTGCTTTTACGTCTGGCTTAAGAGATATAGTTGTAAAAAAAGAAATAGACGACAAAACTTTGGATAGAATTGAAGAATATTTAATTCAATCTGATGTTGGAATTGTAGCTGCATCTGAAATTAAGGAAATAATTTCAGATAGTAAAATTGATCCAAGTAAAGATATTACTGATGAAATAACTATTATTCTCAAAGAGTATATTGTTTCTTTGATGAAGCCTCTTGAAAATACCTCTTTTTTTCAAAAGAAAGAAAAAATTAATGCCACATTAGTTTCGGGTGTTAATGGAGTTGGAAAAACAACAACTATTGGAAAAATTAGTAAAATATTAAAAGCAAATGGAAATAAAGTCATGCTGGCAGCATCTGATACCTTTAGGGCTGCAGCAATTGAACAATTAGAAAATTGGGCAAATAAAGTAGAAGTTGAGATAACAAAATCTTCCCAAGGTGCAGACCCTGCATCTGTTGCCTATAAAGCTATTGAAGAAGCAATTGCTAATAATTTTAATCAAGTCTTAATTGATACTGCGGGAAGATTACAAAATAAAAAAAATTTAATGGAAGAATATAAAAAAATAGCAAATGTAACAAAAAAAATAGATCCTGAAGCTCCTCACGACGTAATTTTAGTTTTAGATGCTACCTCAGGTCAAAATGTAATTAATCAAGTTGAAGAATTTAATAAAATTATTCCAATCACTGGTCTTATTATGACAAAACTTGATGGTACTGCTAAAGGGGGAATTCTTCTAGCTGTTGCTAAAAAATATAAGCTTCCAATTATTGCTCTTGGCTTAGGAGAGAAAGAAGATGATCTGCAAATTTTTGAAGCAGAAAAATTTGCTGAAGCTTTTACTCAAATTAATTGATTAAAGTGCTTGATATTAAAGGCTTATAGAAGGTGCACTTATAATTCTCTTTGAAATTATCATGTCCACAATTCTTAGCTATCGATGAAATAATAAAATCAAATTTTCCATTTTTTGGATAAAGTTCTAATTTTTTTTCTCTTATATCAAATTTAAAATTAGCATTTAAGCTTTTAACAGCACTAATCATAACTAATGTCTTGTTATCCTTTAAAAGATAATAAGCAAAATCATCAGGAAAAACTGGAAAATCATATTCTTCAAGAAAATATTTTGCTCTAGAAGGAAACCACTCATAAGAAATTAGTGGAAACGAAGTTTTTGTTTTATAATCATATATATAAAGATCTTTGGGATAGTCATTTATATAATTACTGTTTTCTCCTCTGGCCAATATAGCCTTCTCTCTAGTTTTAAAATATAAAGCAAAATTTTTATTATGTGAATTCATCTGATCTATATGAAATAAATTATCAACTAATGATTTATTTTCTTGGGTTAGACCAAGATTTTTAAAAGATAAAAAAATAATAAATACTAAAAGTGTTTTTTTCACACATTATATTTAATTAAAGAATTTGTGTTATGTTTGTTTGGAATGTGGCTTAATTTAAACTTTTAATAAATGTTTTTAGCACAGATACAAGCTTTTCATCATATTCCATCATATGATCGTCAAATTTTGTAAAATATGAATACTTAGGTTGATTGGCAATTTCATAAATTTTTTTGCCCATCCAAAAAGGAACAATTTGATCAACCTCACCATGCATAACTAAAACTGGGGTATTAATATTTTTAATTTTATTTTGATTGTCATACTTATCTTTTAATAAAATAGACACTGGAATATATGGATAAAAATTTTTTGCAGCTTCTACCATTGATGTAAAAGGTGTCTCGAGTACCAACCCAGCATAATTATTACTTTGTGCAATCTCAGTTGCAACACCCGTTCCAAGAGACTCTCCATAAAGAATTATGTCTTTTTCTGTTAAGCCTAATTTTTTAAGCCATGAAATTGAGCTATTGGCATCTATATAAAGCCCTTTTTCACTTGGTTTTCCCTTGTTACCACTGAAGCCTCTCCAAGCTATTATTAAAAAATTAACATCTAAATCTTTAAAATGATTCAATTTGTGAATTCTATTTTCAAGTTTGCCAGCATTGCCATGAAAATAAACGATTGTTTTAAAATTTTTTAGATCTTTTTTATGAAACCAGCCTAATAAGCTTATATTGTCTGGAGTTACAATTTTAACTCTCTCTACTTCTACTTCTAATTTATCACCAGAATAATTGTTCTCTTCTGGGTGATACATTAAGCTTCGTTGAAAAATAAAAAGTAAAATTAATACTGATACATAAACAACAATTATTCCAATAATTACTTCCAAAAAAAAATTCCTATGTTTTAGTTTCATAATTTTTTTTAGCCAAATACACACCAATGAATACTAAAACTGTACCTAAATAATGAAAGGACTCAAGCTTTTCATCAAAAAATATAAATCCATAGATTGCTGCATAAATTGTAAAAATATAAAGAGTAAAACCAGTTAAAGATGCGCCTAAACTTTTTTGAGCTTGCGTATAAAGAGTAAAGGCAATTATTCCTGGAGATATTGCAGCAAATAAAACCCATAAAAAAAAGTTAGAATTAAATATTGTTCTTTGAACAACTATTTCTTCAACTATGTAAAAAGGTAACAAGCTAACTGCTCCAAAAAATGCTACTAATGTAAATCTTTGAAAAATAGGTAATTGAGATTTCCAATAAAAAAGGTAGATAGAATAAAGAGCCCAGCCAATAGCAGCAGCCAGCATCCATAGATCACCGATAGTAAAATTTAAATTCAATAAAAGATTTAAATCACCCTTAATAATAATTGCAAAAACGCCAATTAAACAAGAAACCAAGCCAATAATTTTTACAAAATTAATTTTTTCATTAAAAAATATTGCAGAAATCATAATAATAAATATCGGTGAAGAGGTGTAAATAATACCCATATTTGTAACTGTTGTTGTTTCTCCCGCTAAAAAAGGAAATGCTCCACAAACACCACATCCCATTGCACCTAAAAAGAAAAGTTTCTTAAATTCTTTTTTAATTATTTTTGAATTTTTTATTAATAGCGAATAAGTAAAAGGCAAAAGTAACAGAACAACTACAGTCCATCTCCAAAATGCTAATGAGATTGGAGGTACATACTCAACTCCAGCTCGTGCAACTATCAGATTGGATGCCATGAAAATAGGCTGAATAAACAAAAGTGAAAATGCTAAAAAATTATTTTTTTTGTTAGACAATTTTTTTAATTAAAAACTATTTTTTATCGAAGAAAGCTTCGTAGACCATCATAAATATTGCAATAGCCATTAATATATAAACTGGTAAGACATCAAAAAAACCTATCATAGTAGATCTTGTCAAAGTTGTTGCTAACCCAATGAGAAATGAACCTGCAAGTAAACTGCCAAGTAGTGTTGTAAATTTTTGCATTTTATTTATTACATTCCTTTTCTAGCCAATTAGCAACACCTAAAAATCTATGATCATCATAACGAGCTCCAACGAGTTGTACTCCTAAAGGCATATTATTTTCACCTTGTAGCAATGGTAATGAGATACATGGTGTGCCAAGATATGACCAAACCTTATTAAATTCAGCTGTGCCAGTACTTTTTAAACCTTTGGGAGCCACACCTGGACTAGAAGGTGTCAAAACACCATGATAATCTTCAAATACTTCTTCATAAGAGTCATAGCTTCTTTTCATGAAATCTATAGCCTCGGCATATTCTTTAGCTGAATGTTTATTACCTTTTGCAATTGCATCCTGCATATATTTAGATAATTTTTTTTTATATTTCTTGTAATAAAGTCCAAAGTTATTTGCTAAATCAGTTTCATGAATTATCTGATGATATTTATGAATATCTTTAAAATAAGAAGGTGTATCAAAAACTTCTATATTTTTTTTAAATGATTTAATAAAATATTCAAAAGCATCTCTAGACTTCTTTTCAATTAGCTTCCAGTGATCTGTTTTATAAAAGATAAATTTTGGTTCAAACAAAGGTCCTTTTTTTGTTTCGCTCAACATATCTTCACTTGAATAATAAATTGTCGCTCTATCATGACTATCTTTTTTAATTAAAACTTTTGCTAGTAAGGCAACATCTTCTACTGATCTTCCAAAAACTCCCATGTGATCTAGTTTTTCAGATGTTTTTAAAACTCCATTTCTTGAAATTAATCCGTATGATGGTTTATAACCAACCACACCACAATAAGATGCAGGTCTTATAACTGATCCACCAGTTTGTGAGCCAATTGATAATGGAGCCATAAAAGCTCCAACAGATGCTGCTGATCCACTAGAAGAACCACCTGGCGTTCTTGAATGATCATGTGGGTTTGTAGTTTTTGAAGGACCAAGATAAGCAAGTTCGGAAGTTGCTGTTTTACCCATGACTATTGCTCCTGCAGAAAGAAGTAAGTCAACTATTTCAGCGTTTTGAGAGTAAGATTTACCTTTTCTGATAGGAGTTCCACACTCAGTTGGCATATCAACAGTTCCAATAATATCTTTTAAAGCAATAGGAATACCGTGTAATGGGCCTGTTGGTTTACCAGATCTTCTGTGTTGATCTGCCTCCTCTGCTTTTTCAAGCAAAAGTTTTTTATCAAAATGAGCCCAAGCTTTTACATCTTTTTCAAATTTATTAATTCTTTCTATATATTTTTGACAAACTTCTACTGAAGTTAATTGAGCATCTTTTATTTTAGAAACAATTTCTTCAACCTTAAGCGAAAATATATCTGTCATTTTTATCTAATCTGCAAATAATGTTTCTGGTAACCATAATGCAATTCCTGGAAACATATACATTAAGAACATTGCAAAAATTACAATACCTAGAAATGGCATTATCCCTCTAAAAATCTCCATTAATTCAACATTACTTTTTTGAACTCCTTTTAAATAATAAGCAGACATTGCCATTGGAGGGGTTAAAAAAGATGTTTGTAAGTTAAGCGCTATTAACATTGCAAAGAAATACGGATTAACTCCAAATATTTCTAGTAATGGTAAAAATATTGGAACAAATATGATTAAAATTTCTGTCCACTCTAATGGCCATCCTAAAAGAAAAATTATGATTTGGGTAATTACTAAAAATTGCCAAGTTGAAATATTTATTGAAGTAAAGAAATGTTCGAATACTTCGTGACCACCTAAGTAAGAAAATACAGATGAAAAAGTCCAAGAACCAATGAACAACCACATAATCATAGCTGTAGTCTTTGCGGTCAAAAATACAGACTCTTTAAAATTTTGCCATTTAAGAGTTTTATAAAACCAAGATAAAAGTATTGCTCCAAAGGCTCCTGCTGCGGCTGCCTCTGCTGGTGTTGCTATTCCAGCCAATATAGTTCCAAGCACTAACATTATTAATCCAAATAATGGAACAAAAGAAACCAATACCTCTTTTAAAATTTCTGCTCTTGGTGGGATATCTTCAGCTGGTGGTTTTGGTGCAATAGAAGGATTTAACCAAGCCCTGGTAACAGCATAAGCAATATAAAGACCGGCTAACATTAAACCTGGAAATATTGCTGCCGCAAATAATCTTAGTGGTGATAATTGTGCAATTACTGAATAAACAATTAACATAATGCTTGGAGGAATTAAAATTCCTAAACATCCACCTGCACAAATAATTCCTGATGCAAATTTTTTATCATATCCAGCTTTAACCATTGCTGGCCAAGCAAGCAGTCCCATTAAAGTAACAACTGCACCAATAATTCCTGTTGCTGTAGAAAAAAGCGTACAAGTTATTAAAGCGGCAACTGCCATCGATGCAGGAAGTCTATGAGCTGCTAATCTTATTGCAAAGAATAATTTTGCGACTATCCCTGCTCTTTCAACAAGATAACCCATAAATAAAAATAATGGCACTGCAGTAAGAACGTTGTTGTCCATCACTGTATAGGTGTTTTGAACAAATAATTGAAATATTCTATTGTCAAATATATGCTCCATCATGGTAGCATCGTAATAAGCGTAATAGCCGAAACCAATTCCCATTGCCATTAACGTGAAAGCAATCGGAAATCCAAGAAGAACAGCAAACAAAAATATACCCATCATAAAAATTGCTATTTCTGGATTTGTCAGACTAAATAACATTTTTTTTATCCTCTTCTTGCGCTGCTCTCATAAGTACTTGCTCAGTTTCTTCAGCAACAACAAGTCTCGCTGGCCATTGACCTGTTTGAATACAAATAATTGATCTGAATACCTCACTAATACCTTGAATGATTAATAAGACACCTGCAGCAGGAATCATTGATTTGACCATATAAATTTGAATTTGTGCTGGGCTACTCCAGCTTGTTTCTTTTATTTTCCATGCAAGGGCAGCATACTCATATCCGTAAAAAGCTAAAGCAATAACACCTGGGAAGAAAAATAAAAAATAAAGAACTAAATCTATCCATGCCTGAGTTCTTTGGCTAAACAATCTATAAATAACATCACCTCTAACATGAGATTCCGTTGCAAGACAATATGCACCCGACATCATAAGAATGGCACCATACATTTGCATACTAAAATCAAAATTCCATAAAGTAGGTGCATTAAAAACATAAGCCATCACTACTTCATAAA
>Ga0206124_10002185_pt1 | contig 14775 bp, 15 predicted proteins | sample Helgoland_Spring_3_FD_148671 | JGI IMG/M metagenome (GOLD analysis project Ga0206124, IMG submission 148671) | Pelagic subsurface seawater microbial communities from Kabeltonne, Helgoland, North Sea - Helgoland_Spring_Bloom_20160321_2 | ecosystem: Environmental > Aquatic > Marine > Epipelagic ... | reverse complement strand
CCCCTCCTTAATTACCTGTTTGATTCTTTCTTCAAAGTCTCCTCTGTAACGTGTTCCCGCAAGCAAAGACCCTAGATCTAATGAGAATATAACTGCTCCCTCTAGAATTTTTGGAACTTTACCATGTGCAATTTTATGAGCTAATCCCTCTACAATAGCGGTTTTACCAACTCCAGGCTCACCAACTAATAGTGGGTTGTTTTTTCCTCTTCTAGATAGAATTTCTATGCTTCTGTTTATTTCATCTTCTCTTCCTATGAGAACATCAATGCTTCCTTTCATTGCAGCCTTATTTAGATTTGTGCAATAGCTTTTTAGAGCTTCTGGCTCTTCCATCGTTTTTTCCTCTGACTGAGGAATACCAAACTCTGAGTGAAAAGACCTTGCGACGAATATATTAGGCTCTTCCTTGTTTTTCTGTTGTACAAAATTCTGGTAATTTTCACCGTGAATCAGGTAGTTTATTATATCTAGTCGTGTAATATTATGTTCGTGTAGCAGTTGAGATGCAAAAGAATCTGACTCTAGCAATATTTCTGCGAGAACATTGACTCCGGAAATGTCTTGGCTAATTCCAGAGAGATTCGCTTGGATAGCAGACCTATGTATGATTTTTTGAAAGGTGACATTGGGAGCTACCTCCGTGTCAGTGTTTGGCGACTTACCAAGATCAAGCTCGGATAGGTGATCAGTTATCCTGTCGGAAAAAGATTGTATATCTACAGAACATGCCATTAAAGCACCATTCGCATCTGGATCTTTTGTTAAAGCTAATAGCAAATGTTCAATCGTTGCTTGTGGATGCTTATAGCTTCTAGCTATATCGATTGATTCCTGCATAGCCATTTCTAAATTTTTAGATAACATTAGACCCTCTAATTGATAAAAGAATATTATAAATTTACATTACAAAATAATGATACAAACAATTCCTTATTAAATTGTTAACGTCACAAATAAAATTATTAGCGTGGCAATTTTAATATACTTTGTTAAGGTTTAGCGTTTTTTGTGTTCAAAACTTCCTTAATCTGTTGTATAGTAAGGTCATAAAGATTAATTTTAAAAAGCGTCATGAAAATTAAGGGATATATAATATGCGAGTTTTGCTAATAGAAGACGATAGTGCAACAGCTAGATCGATAGAGCTGGCTCTTGCTTCTGAGGGGATTATTTGTGATACAGTAGAGGGGGGTGAAGAAGGTCTAGAAGTAAGTAGGCTTTATAATCATTACGATATTGTGATTCTGGATCTTATGCTTCCAGATATGAATGGGTATGAAGTGTTATTGAAACTTAGATCTGCGAAGATAAAAGTTCCTGTTCTTATACTTTCTGGTCTCTCTGGAACAGAAGAAAAAGTGAAGGGATTAGGGTTTGGTGCTGATGATTATTTAACAAAGCCTTTCAATAGAGGTGAGCTAGTAGCTAGAATACAGGCGATTGTTAGAAGATCAAAAGGTCATGCAGAATCTGTATTGAGATTTGATAAAGTTTGTGTGAATCTAGATAGTAGAACTGTAGAGGTTTCTGGAAAAACTGTGCATTTAACAAGTAAAGAGTACGCTATACTTGAATTGCTTGCTATGCGTAAAGGTACAGTGTTAACAAAAGAAATGTTCTTGAACCATCTATATGGTGGCATGGATGAGCCGGAATTAAAAATTATAGACGTATTTGTCTGTAAGCTTAGAAGAAAACTATATGAAGCATCCGGTGGTAAAAACTATGTTGAAACTGTGTGGGGAAGAGGTTATATGCTTAGAGATTATGAAGATGAAGCTCAAAAAGAAGCTGAATTGATCACTAATGCTGCTCAAACTCCTACAGCTTAAGCTCCATGCTGAAATCAGTTAATTTTAGCCCCATACACTAGTTATGGGGCTATATTTTTTATTGCTATGAAAGATCTCCTAATAAAGTGCAATAAGGTCTCATATAAGAAGAAACATGCTGTGATTCTGAAGGATATAGATCTTAATCTATATTCAGGTGACATTATTACTGTGATCGGCCCAAATGGTGGTGGGAAAACTAGCTTAGCAAAGATTATTTTAGGAATCAAAAAGCCAACATCTGGAAAAATAGAGCGCAAAAAGGGCTTGGTGATAGGCTATATGCCACAAAAAATCAACCTAAACCCCATGGTGCCAATAGATGTACGAGAGTTCTTGTTATTAAATAAGGTTACAGCTGACTATAATTTAGACAAAATAATGTTTGCTGGCGATATAAAGCATATTTTGGACACTCAAATAACGGATCTATCTGGTGGAGAGCTACAAAGGGTACTATTTTCAAGAGCATTAATGGGAGATCCAGATCTTTTGATACTGGATGAGCCAATACAAGGGCTTGATGTTAGCGGACAGAAAGAGTTTTATGCGATGATAGATAGGGTAAGATCCGAGTTGAAAAAAAGTATTATTATGATTTCACATGATCTTTATACTGTGATGAGCTCTTCTGATTCTGTGATGTGTCTAAATCAGACAGTACATTGTTCTGGTAAGCCCCATAGTATAAAATCTGAAAAATCGTATCAGGATTTATTTAAATTAGATGGTGCTGAGGTTATTTCTACTTACGCACATAAGCATAAGGGGAAGGATGCTCGATAGCTTTTTGATATATTCAATACTTACTGGTATAGCAATTGCGGCTTCGTTATGCCCATTAGGTTGCGTGGTATTATGGCGTAAGATGCCTTATTTCGGAGATGCTGTATCCCATTCTGCTGTGCTGGGAATTGTTCTGGGGTTAATGCTGCGCATAGATACAACTATTGCCATTATGGTGGTAAGTGTTGTTTTTTCTATATTGCTAATTTCAATGAAAGATCTAGTTAGCAATGTGATGATGGTCATTATTTCTTATAGTTTTTTGGCTTTAGGCTTATTTTTACTCCCATTTTTGATTGAAAATACTCAAGTGGATATTTATTCATATTTATTTGGCGACATTCTTTTGGTGGGTATGAGTGAAATGAACGTGATTATTGCTGCATCTATATTGGTATTAACATGGTTATATCTAAGATGGCAAAAACTATTAATGATAGCTATTAATAAAGATATAGCTCATGTAGATGGAATTAATACTAAAAGAGTGGATTTTGAATTCTTTATCATTACTTCTTTTATGATTGCAATTGCTATTAAGATTGTTGGTGTGATGCTAATTGCTTCTATGCTTGTTGTGCCTGCTGCATCTGCAAGAAATGTAAGTGTATCTCCATCGGGTATGTTAGTGAAATCTATAATTTTTGGGTCATCAGCAGTTTCTATAGGTATATATGTATCGTATCTAATAGATGGTCCATCTGGTCCGTCTATAGTTCTGGCTAGCGTTGTGTTATTTTGTTTTTCTACTTTTTTGAAGCGTAAAGAGCTTTATTAGCTTATTCAGTAAAGCTGGGTGATCTCTTTTAAATAAATAATTTATCGTTGCTCCATAGATCAGGATGACATTGATGGTATAAAAGAATATTAGCATAATGAGCACGCCAGCTAGACCACCATATACTACATCGAAATTTGATAGGTTCGTGAAATAGTATGTTAATACACTAGTACTGATATTCCATAGGAAGATAGTCAATAATGCTCCAGGCAATACTTCAACAATATGCATTTTTTTATTGGTAAAACCTAAATATACTGCGCTCACAAGGGTAGTTAGTATCAAAAAGGTTAGTACCCCAGAAGTATAAAAACTTATAAAACTCGGTATTTTATGATGCAAAATATGCTCTGTGATTTCTACGATTCTAGGTAATAATGTAAATAGAAAGGATGATATTGCAGATACTAGTATTAAGGCGAAGAACAGCAAAATACTGCTTAGCCTAGTTAAGAGGAAGAATGGAGGGTTATGTACTCTATATATTTTGTTAAATGTTACTCTCATACCTTCAAGGGATGATGATGTTGTCCAAAGGGCACCTAAAAATACAAAGCTTATAAAATGTGTAGATGGTTTAGAAAAAATCTCATGTATTTGTGGCTGTATAACGGATAAAGCATAATCGGGTAAGAAGTTGATTATTATTTTAATTATCGCTACCCCTGCATTTGTTTCATACATTAAGCTCATTGCAGTCAGGATAATCATGAATATAGGAATAATTGCAAATAATGTAAGGAAGGCAATATAACCAGAATGCTCAAACCCATGATCTCGGTTGAATTTAAGTAAAGCTTTTATAAAGATATTTTTTTTGAGTTTACTACCACGCATTTTCTATATGCTCTATATTATACAGATTGGAGACGATAATAAGATCAAATCTTATATCACAACCATTGTAACGCGTGTTTTTTTGTAGGTACAGCATAGCGGTTTTTGTTATCCTAGATATCTGCTTGTTTCCAATCAGTGTGTATCTTAAATCCAATTTTTTACGTGATTTCACTTCAACAAAAGCTATAGTTTTATTCCTTCTAGCAATGATATCTATCTCCCCAGAGGGGTGTTTGTATCTCAAATGCAGTATCTTATATCCTTTGCATATCAAGAAAATTGCAACTAGATATTCTGAAAATTGTCCAAGCTTATAGGTGGAAAGCTTTTTTGTGAGTAGTAACATATTTTTCTACTAGTCTAATAAAAGAGTTTCCTCTTTCTTCAAAATTTTTCCATTGATCTAAGGATGATGCAGAAGGGGAAAGGAGTATGACATTATCTTGTGTATCTCTTTGAGCTTCTTGTGTTGCATCAACAAAAGCAAGATTTAAAGATTTAGAATAATAGTATGGGATATTATGTTTTTCTAATGTATCTGCAAACAGTTTTTGTGATTCTCCTATGAGGAACACTAATTTTATCTTTTCTGCAAACTTCTCTATTCCTTGAATTCCACCTGCTTTTGCTTTTCCACCTGCTATCCAATATATGTTTTTGAAGCTATTTAAAGCCTGTTTTGTAGATTCAAAATTCGTTCCTTTGCTATCATTAATAAACTGTAGATGACCTATTTGCCCTACTAATTGCATCCTGTGACTTAATCCTTTGAAGCTCTCGATCGATTTTATTATTTCGCGTTCAGTTAAAGTTGTAATTGATTTAACGGAGGCGTATGATGCTGCGAGATTCTCATGATTATGACTTCCACTAAGGCTGTGAGGTAAATTTACTGCCAAATATTTTCTATTATCATATATTCCATCTTTAGAAACAGAGATTCCTGTGTCTAGTAACTCGTTCCCAGAAAAACAGGTAATAGAAGATCCAATATCTTGAGTTTCTAGGGATTTGTTGATAATAGCATGATCGGTTTTATCTTGGTGGTGGAAAATACAAAATTTTGACTCTATATAATTCTCCATATTCCCATGCCTTTCTAGATGATCTGGGGTTATATTGAGTAATATTGCGACGTCAAAATGTAGGTTTTTTACCAGATCAAGCTGGTATGAAGACATTTCTATGATGATTATATCTTCGGGCCTTGGTGTAACGGATAATGCAGGAGTGCCAATATTTCCAAGAATTTTATATGGTAGGTTATTCGAATCAAAAATATGCGATATTAAGGATGCTGTTGTGGATTTTCCGTTTGTTCCTGTAATTCCTATATATTTATTATCAGAGAAATGTCGGTAAAACAACTCAACATCGCATATAATCTCAATGCCATTTTCTTTTGCAATAGATACTATAGGGTGTGGCTCTGGATAATGTAGAGGTATTCCTGGGCTTAATATCAAGCAGTCTATGTTTTTCCACTCTGGATTTTTTATGTCACAGAACTCTATATTCTTATAGTTTTTATCTGAAGATTTTATGTTTTCAGCCGAGTCATCCCATGCTAGAGCTTTATATCCTTGTTGGTTTAAAAAGTCTAAAGTTGCCTTGCCAGATAAACCTAACCCAAAGACGCCATAAAAAGAATTCTTTTCAATTTTCATTTTCTCTGTAAATGTTTTGTTGAAATTACTATTGTTCCGGATAGAAGCCTATGCCAGGCCCTTCTTTCTTTGTTGACTAGGATATAAAATATACCCAGTCCAAATGGTATTGCAGAAAGTGCATATCCAAATAGCCTAATGATATATTGTATCAAAGTTGGTTTTTGCATGGTCTTACGGTCTACTATTTTCATATGTAGTAGCATTTTACCTGGCGTAGCTTGGTATTTTATCCAAAAAAATATTATAAATAAACCAAGTGCACACATCTGAATAGATTGTTCTAGTAGTAGTGCAGTATATCCTTTGATTTGCATAAAATTCTGATATTCCATGCTTTCTGCGACAGCAACCTTGTTACCATAAGCGCTTTTAATAATGAATCGCAATTCATCGCTGGGAGGCATCCCATTATATATTATTCCATAGAGTATGTTGCATATAGGGATTATCAGAACTGTAGCAAGCATTAAATCTAGCACTGAAGCAAACATCCTGGAAATAAACCCCGGATATTGTGAGTCTTTTTTCTTTTTTTTATTTCTAAATAAGAACATCGAAAGTTATCTCAGTTTCGTGATGTAAGTAGAGTAGCTAGTAAAATTAGTTTGTAAAGAGTTTGCTCCTTCTATTGCATCTTTATGTGATGCAAAAAGCCCAAAACAAGCAGACCCGCTGCCAGTCATGCGTGCAATTTTACAATGATTTGTTCCTTTTATTGTATTAATCAATTGAGAGAGGTGAGGATAAATATCCTTCACATTATCAAATAAGTCATTTTTAGTGGTTTCTAAAAATGACCATAGATCTTTATGGTGATCAAAATTATATATATGCTCTATCTTCGTGGTGAATTGAGAATTTTGTCTGGTGAAAATATCCTTTGTGCTTATAAAGATATCAGGAAATACAATAACAGCATAAATGGGGGGGGCGTTTCTTATTAAAGAAATTTGTTCCCCTATGCCATTAAAATATAATTTCTCTGAATGGTAGCAAGAGGGTACATCTGCTCCAATTTCAAGGCAGAAATTTATTATATCCTGATGGCTCATTTGGGGATTGAATTCCTTTACTAGATATTTGATCAGGGCAGCTGCGTTTCCTGAGCCACCTCCAAGACCGGCACCTACAGGTATGTTTTTTTTAAGCTCTATGTGAAAAGTAGGTATTGGTTTGATTGCAGAGAATTTTTCTAAAATAATCGTGAGTATATTTTTTGAATCTATCCCTGAAGACCATTTTCCTTTTGTTGCCACATGGTTTTTTTTATCTTCTTTTATTGATATCTCGTCATACAAATCTTCTGCAAACATAGCCATGCTATCAAGTGTGTGGTATCCGTTATCTAGTTTTTCTGTGACGTGTAGATAGCAATTTAGCTTTGCTAGAGATTTGAGTAGGGGCATGTTTTTTTACTATGTGCAAAATAAAGCTTAAGCTGGTAATGAATATACCAAGCCATATCAAGTATATAAAGGGTTTGAATTGTATTTCAACTACTATTTTCTTCTTATCAAGCTCACCCAATGTTACATATAGATCTCCTGTTAGGCTATGCAATACTGCGCTTTCTATAGTGAATGTTTTTTCTATAGGGTAAAATCTAATTTCTGGTTTGATTACACCTATAGATAAGCCATTTCTCTTTACATCTAGAATAGCGACCCTTGAGAGATAATTATCTTGTTTTGCATAAGTAATTTTTCTCAATGTAATGGATGTGCCAGATATATTATAAGACTCACCTTCTTGAAGAGAAGTGACGTCATTTGTCTGATATGAGTAATATAAAGAAGCTCCTATTATGACAATTGCAAACCCTAGATGTCCCAGTAACATTGTATAGTTCTTATTTGGAATAGCGGTATTTATGAGAGATGCTACAAGAAATATAGCGGCGTGAATATGGAGCAATGCTGTGATAGATTCTATATAAGATAATAAATATATACATAACAGGGAGGCAGCTCCCAGGAATAGATTTACCAAAATTCTCTTTGTAGTTTTTGAAGAATATAAACCTGCAATATAAAGCATAGGAATGGATATGAAAGAGAGTGTGTTTTTGTAGAAGCTTTCTTCAACAGAAATCTCTTTGCTAAAAATCAAATTTTGAAAAACTGGGTATAAAATTCCTAATAAGATTATCGCACAAGCAATAGAGAGGAGTATGTTGTTTGATAGTATGGCCAATATTCTAAAATTGAGTTTTCTTGTTTTCTTTAGAAGGGGGTATCGTTTTATAAATAATGCTATGCTTGGAATAGTAATTACACAAAAAACCAGGAATATAATTTTCCCTCGTTCTGGTGCAAAGGCAAAGCTATGTACAGAATTTAAAATCCCCGATCTAACCAAGAACATACCAAAAATCGAGAGTATGAATGTTAAAAGATTAGCTGCAACAAATGTAGTATAACTATTCGTGTTTCGAGCTATCTGTAAGGAATGTAGTGAAATTGTAGAGGCAAACCATACTAATAGTGGAATATTTTCTACGGGATCCCAGAACCAAAAACCCCCCCATCCTAATTCTCTATATGCCCACCAACTTCCTAGTCCAATACCTGCGCATAGAAAAGCCCAAGGTGAAAAGATCCAGCTGTATGAATAGGAAAGGTAATCTTTGTTAAATGCTATAGGTGTTTGTGTAAGGGAAGCAATAACAATTGAAAAGGGTATTGAAAGCCCTGCATATCCGAAATATAGAATTGGTGGATGTATTGCGAGCCCTACATCTTGCAGTAACGGATTAAATCCACGCCCAGAAGGTAAGAGAGTTTCAGATGCTTGGAAGGGGTTGGATGTTATTAAAATTATAGAAAGTATTAGAAGTAGAATAAGAGATTGTATTGCTAATATACGAATTGTGGTTTTCTGGTCAAATTTGCTACAGCAAGAGAAAATGAAGGTTACTAAACTAAAAGACCAAAGTAGTAGAAGCATAGATCCTTCATGGTTTGCCCAGATACCAGTGATTTTATATAAAGCTGGTATTAGTTCATGTGAATTTTCTAGGACATTGAGAAATCTATAATCTGTATTGATATGTATATTAATGAGCTTTAATAGGGCAAATGTAGATAGTCCAAACTGGAATGCAGAATATATATATGTTTTTTTGCTTTCCCTTAATCCTAGAATGCTTCCTGTAATGCAAGAGAGGGCGAATATATATAAAGAAGTATTGCCAATATTAATCATGATTTATACTTTATGGACTTGCATAAGGATTCTTCTGATATGTTTTTCTCTAATCCCTTTGGTGAGTAGTTTTCATCATGTTTAGCAAGAAGCTGTGTAGCTTGGAATATATTAGCACTGTCTAGCTTGCCTAATGCAACTATTCCTTGCTTCTCACGAAAGAGCGAAGGCAGAACACCTTTGTAATATACGGTAATGTCTTTTATGCAATCTGTCATAACAAATGAAACTGTAACTCCGTTTTTTTTAATACTGTTAGGCCGGACAATGCCACCAATACGAATGTTGTGATGCATATCAATATTTTGTAATTCTGAAGGTGTGTAGAAAAAGGTAATATTTTGGTTTAGATTTGTAGCAAGTATCCATATGCCTATAGCAACAAAGCTAATGAGGGCTGAAACGGTTAGAGCTCTTTTTATCTTTCGATTGTTCATTACTTAATATCCTAAGTTTAGTAACTTGGTTCCTGTAATTTTTTGCAGTTAAAAATGTTACTAATAATAGAGATATAAGAAAAAATATAAAGCTAAAGTATATGTAATAGTGCATCTGATTTAAAAGAATTCTACTATGATACTGAGTATAATATTTTTCTGTAGTAGTCAATATGGTTAAAGCTTGGGTTTCAGATAATAAGGGTTTAGTTCTAAAAGATATAGCAGTTTCTGTTCCGCAACCGGATGAAGTCGTAATAAAACATAAAACCATAGGTGTAAATAATCTGGACATTCTTCAGAAAGATGGTCTGATGGAGATAGGAGAGACAAGAATCATAGGTTGTGAAGCATTTGGTGTGGTGGAGAGTGTTGGATCAAATGTAGAAGAATTCCAAGAAGGTGATCGAGTTGCTTACTGTACTTCTATGGGTGGATCCTTCTCAGAGAAAAGGGTAATAAATCATAAGCTTTTAGTTCCTGTTCCCGATTACATAGAAGATGATGTGGTTTCTGCGTTGCTTTTAAAGGCTATGACAGCTCATATGTTGTTGCGTCGTACTTTCTTTGTTACAGAGAATAGCTCGGTTTTAGTTCATGATGCCTCAAGTGGATTGGGCCAATTAATATGTGTTTTAGGTCAGCATTATGAAGCAAAGGTAATAGCAGTAGTTTCTGGTATTGAGCAAAGAGAATATATGGACAGTCTTGGTATAAAAAATATTATAGATTCCAAATCTTCAAATTTTGTAGAAAAAGTGAATGAAATTACAGGTGGGGAAGGAGCTAATCTTATATTTGATTATGTTGGATCTAACACATTTTCAAAATCAGTGGAGTGTGTTTCGGGATTTGGGTTGATAGTAAATATGATGGATTCTTATGGAGAAGAATCAAATTTTGACCTGAATAAATTGTTTAAAAAAAGTGCTTTTATTACAGGTCCAAATACCTTTATATATAAACAAGATAGGGCAGAGCTATTGCTTAGTACTAATGAGGTTTTTGCTTTGGCACAGAAAAAAGTAATCAATCCTAATATATGTAAGATATATCCATTTGCTGATGCTAAAAAAGCAATTGAAGAATTCACAAAGGGAGTAATGGGTCAAATAATTATAAAAATATGAAATCTTTAGAAGAAGAAATTGAATCAAATATTGATGATCTTTTAGGTGTTGCTTTTGGTGCAGGAGAAATAATAATGCAACATCTTCGTAATGGTTTTAAGACGTATATTAAGAGTGATAATAGTCCTGTCACTGATGCAGATATTGCTGCAGATAAATTCATCACAAAGAATTTGCAGAAAATTATTCCAGGAATTGCTGTAGTGTCCGAGGAGGGGTATGAAGATAACCCAGATCAATATAATAATATCCCTGATGAGTTTTGGTGCGTGGATCCTTTGGATGGTACAAAGAATTTTATCGAAGGCAGGCCGGATGAATTTACTGTGAATATAGGTTTGGTAGCAAACAAAAAGCCTATATTTGGGATGTTATTTGTTCCAAACAAAAATCTAATGTATTTTTCGACCCCAGATGGAGGGTTTAAAATATTGAATGGGAAAAAAAGCAGAATGGGTGAAGGAAAGTTTGAGACCGATATTAATATTGTTACAAGCAGAAGAATGCCAGATGATAAGATCGAAGATTTTATTCAAAAAACAGGGATCAAAGATGTGAGCTTTGGGTACAAAAAAATGGCAGGCTCTGAGAAATTTTGCTACTTGGCAGATTCTCATTTTAACATATTTCCTTTATTTGCTCCAAGTTACGAGTGGGATACTGCTGCTGGGCACGCAATACTTAATTCAGTAGGTGGAAAGGTTTTTTCTGGTAAAGGTGAGCAGGAATTGGAGTATAATAAAAAAGGTTTTAGGAATAACGGATTTGTTGCAATGACTGACCCTAAAATGATTCTGCCGACGCAGCTTTCCAAAATCGTTCAAAATCTTCATGAATTTTTTTAGAGAGTAGTTCTCCGGGGCGTAATGCAGGAAAGAGCTCTTCGTATGATTCACTCCTTCTTCTGTCGCTTCTGCGCAAGAGCACTCTTGAATCAATGTCATCTAGTTTTTCTAAGCCCATAGCTCCAGCTAATTCACAGAAGCTATGTATGGTATTCTTGTGATAGCTGTAAACTCTATTTGCTTTGTCTGACACAACTAAAGACTTTTCTCTCAGTTTGCTTTGGGTAGCTATTCCTGTGGGGCAAGTATTATTATGGCAACTTAAAGACTGTATGCACCCTAAGGCGAACATCATTGGTCTTGCTGCATTGCATATATCTGCTCCTATAGCCAATTTTTCTAATATATCAAAACCTGTTGCAACCTTTCCGCTAGCAATGATTTTGATTTTATCTCTGAGATTTACACCGATAAGGCAGTGTTCTACAAAGATTATTGCTTCATCTATGGTGATACCAAGTCTATTGCTAAACTCTAGAGGAGCTGCGCCAGTTCCTCCTTCTGCCCCATCTACGGTAATGAAATCAGGGTAAATTTTTGATTTCACCATTGCTTTACAAATTGACATGAATTCAGTTTTTTTGCCGATACATAATTTGAACCCCACTGGCTTTCCGCCTGATAATTTACGTAATTTCTGTATGAATTTTAGCAAAGTTATGGGAGAGTCAAATTCTGTATGGGATGGTGGAGATACGCAATCTTGATCCATGGGAATCCCTCGGATTCTTGATATCTCTTCTGAAATTTTTGCTTGAGGGAGAATCCCTCCATGAGATGGTTTTGCTCCTTGAGAGATTTTTAATTCAATCATTTTGACGTGATCTTGATGTGCAACAGATTTGAAAAGATTTTGGTCAAATTGGCCGTCTTTATCTCTGCAACCGAAATACCCCGTACCTAGCTGGAAACAAAGGTCTCCACCTTGTTCATGATAAGGGCTTAATCCTCCTTCTCCTGTGTTATGGTAGAAATTTCCTTTTTTGGCGCCTTGGTTTAAGGCCTTGATTGCATGTGAGCTTAGAGCCCCAAAGCTCATTGCAGATATATTTAAAACAGATGCTGAATATGGCTTCTTACATGAAGGTCCCCCGATTTTCACGCGTGTTGCTTCATGCGAGAAGATTTTAGGCACCATAGAGTGTTTGCAAAAATGATACCCTATAGATTTTACATCCATTCTTGTTCCAAATGGAAGTGTGTCTAATTCATTTTTAGAGCGTTGATATACAATGTTACGGATCTCTCGGTTGAAGGGCAATTCCTCATTATCACTAGAGATAAAATATTGTCTGATTTCAGGCCTGATATATTCAAGGATATATCTTATATGTCCTATTACAGGGTACATTCGTAAGAGGGTATGCTTTTTTTGTAGAACGTCATATGTACCAATTAAGGTGTATGGGACTAATATAAATAAGATAGCTTCAGCTAATTCTTGTGATTCATATTGATATATAAGGTAAGTAAGAATGGAGGATATAGTTACGATAACGTAGAATACTATTCTCATCATGAGGATCACAGAATAAATTTTATAATATAATTGTAAAAGGTATTCTGTGATATTGAAATAGAGATAGCAATAGGTTAAGAAATTTCCTTCTTAACCTATTATTTGATGTTGCTACAAAACTACTTTGATGTTTTTTCAAAAAGTTTGCTTGTTCCTTCTTCTCCCTCGGATAACTTGGAAGAGTCAGTATTGTATATCTCTTTATTAAGAGTTTTTTCGCTTGCATCTATAAGCAGTGTAATAGTTGCATCTCCTGTGATATTAAGCGTAGTACGCATCATATCTAAGATCCTATCTATACCTGCGATGAACGCTATGCCTTCAATCGGTATTCCTACGGCGGATAATACCATAGGAAGCATAATTATGGTTCCACTAGGCATGCCTGCAGCTCCTATAGATCCAAGTGTAGATGTCAGAATTATTATCAAGTAATCCACAGTGGACAAGTCTACATTATAAGCTTGTGCAAAAAACAATGTACAAATACCAAGATATATAGCCATACCATCCATATTTATTGCTGCTCCAAGAGGTAGTACAAAGGATGTGCTGCTTTTAGAAATACCAAGCTTGTTAGAACAAACATCCATTGTGGTAGCTAATGTAGCCTTACTACTACTCGTGGAGAAGGCAAGGGATTGGTACTCTATACTTTTCTTGTAGAATGGTATAGGTGACACTCTTGCAAATACGAGAATCATTAGCCCAAATATTAGATATTGAACTGACATTGCTGTAATAAGTGAGAAAATTAACATTAGTTATTGCCCCAATGCCTTGTGTGCCAACAATTGAAGCTATCAGTGCAAATGCAGCATAAGGCGCTAGTTTCAAAATCAAGTGAATCATTTTGAATACAACTTTCGCAGATAGTTGGAACCCTTTAACTATAGGTTTTTTCTCTTTACCTAGTTGATTTATTATTACTCCAGTAAAAAATGAGAAAAACACTACTTGCAATAATTTTCCAGAGACCAAAGCATTCAGAGCGTTGTCAGGTATAGCATCGTATAATAATGCCACTCCATCAAATCCTGTTTCTGGTCTTGAGCCGGCACTAGGGAATCCAAGTGCTTCAAGATTTATACCAACTCCTGGCTTTAGTAAATAAGCGGTCGCTAGACCTATAACTATTGCAAAGGATGTTGTGGATAAGAAGGCAATGATAGATTTAAGGGACAATCTGGATAAAGAAGAAGAATCTTGTATGCCTGTCATTCCTATAACTATAGAAAGGTATATTAAGGGGACGATGATCATTTTTATAAGTCTGATGAAAATGTCACCTATAGGCTTTAAAGTGATAGCGCTTTCTCCAAAAACAACACCTACTATAACTCCTAATATAAGGCCGGCTGTAATTTTCTGCCAAAATTCTATGTTTTGCCAAAATTTCTTAGTGAATAAAACCATTGTGTAATTACTCTGAAGATTAAAGTTAATGACTCTCAAGGAGAGATTTTGTATGATCTGTTAATCAATCAAGTGGGCGGTAATTATAATGTTATATTGCGTTAGCATCAAGGATTTTCATAAAAAACTAGAGAAAGGTAAGGCTTTGCTAGGCGTAGACTGCGGTACAAGGAAAATCGGGGTGAGTATAAGTGATCCTAATTTGGTTATTTCTATGCCTCATAGTATCATCCAATGCAAAACAGCAAAGGAAGGAGCGCTAGCTTTGAAGAAGGTAATAGACTCTAAATCTTTGTGGGGGGTGGTGTTTTT
>Ga0206124_10002180_pt1 | contig 14793 bp, 11 predicted proteins | sample Helgoland_Spring_3_FD_148671 | JGI IMG/M metagenome (GOLD analysis project Ga0206124, IMG submission 148671) | Pelagic subsurface seawater microbial communities from Kabeltonne, Helgoland, North Sea - Helgoland_Spring_Bloom_20160321_2 | ecosystem: Environmental > Aquatic > Marine > Epipelagic ... | reverse complement strand
TAAATGTGAGATTAATGAATTAATAAGTTTAAGCGTTTCTGATATTGAAAAGGATAATGACATAACGCTTTCTTATGAAAAAATTCGAGAAGAATTTAAACGAATAAGTAACGGAGCAGCGTTAGGGTCGCAATATGAGTGGTTAGCAAGATTCTCTAAAAATATTGATAATCTAGAGTTAGGTATAGAAAAAGGATCGAAAGTTATTGATGTTATAAATACATTTGGAGCGCTAGATAAGCATACGAATTCAATAAAAGGAGAATATTTTTTTATCAACGAACAAAATTCATCAAAAGATTTAATAAAAGTTTTCGGTAATTATCATTATCCATTACTGAACTTTAGTAAGTTAAAAATGAAAAAAATAGCTGAGAAGAATGGAACTATTGACTTAATGAATAAAACTTGGTTTTGTCATGCACCAAAAAACGATCAGCCTTGTGGAAGTTGTAATCCTTGTGTGCAAACCATAGAATTTGGATTAAAATATAGATTTAGTAATAAAGTTTTATTTAAGCATACAATCAAAGCGATTAAAAAAAAATTAAAGAAATTATTTTAATACTTTTGATAGTAATCGTTCCGTAAGCCTAAAAAATAATAGACCAAAAAGAAACATCAGTGAAGATAAAAATATTGCTATTCCTGCTATTGATCAATAGTCCTATATTCGCTCAAACATTTTCAGGATCCATTACAGATGTATACAACCAGGGGATTCAAGAGGCTGGGATTTATAACAAACGTACAGCCCAGCACACACATGCCAATGAACACGGCGAATTCAGCCTAGAAAATTGTACTGTGGGAGACACCTTACAGGTGTCTAGTGTTGGATTTCAAACCAAACTTGTGCGTATCGAAGGCCTTAAGGAATCGCTACAGGTTAAACTCAATGCAAAGCCCGTGACTTTGGAGGAAGTGGTGATTGCACCTAAAATGAATGCACTCAATGTCATTACTGAAATCGACATTCAAACCCATCCTGTAAGCTCATCTCAAGAAGTATTACGCAGCGTTCCAGGACTATTTATAGGGCAACATGCCGGTGGAGGAAAAGCCGAGCAAATCTTTTTACGCGGTTTCGATATAGACCACGGTACCGATATTAATATTACAGTAGACGGAATGCCTGTGAATATGGTGTCGCATGCACATGGACAAGGCTATGCAGATTTGCATTTTGTCATTCCAGAAACCGTAGCAAAAATAGACTTTGGCAAGGGACCCTATTCTCAAGACAAAGGCAACTTTGCTACCGCAGGCTATGTAGGTTTTAACACCAAAGAAAAACTGAACCAAAGCTCCATAACCATGGAAGCTGGGCAATTTGATACATACAGGTTACTGGGTATGTTCAACCTAGTGGCCAATAAAAATCACAACGCCTATATCGCTACAGAATTTATTTCGATGGATGGCTATTTCGACAGTCCTCAAAACTTCAACAGAAAAAACCTTTTTGGAAAATATACTGGGAAATTGTCAAACCAAGATAAACTCGGGGTTACTTTCTCTTATTTTGATAGTAAATGGGACGCATCAGGGCAGATTCCGCAACGCGCAGTAGACAGTGGTATGATATCTCGTTATGGAGCTATAGACGATACAGAAGGAGGGGCCACCTCACGCACCAATGTCTTGATAGATCACGAAAAAAGAATTGATGCCCATGCAAAGGTTACGAGCAAAGTGTATGTAAATCAATACAATTTTGAACTCTATTCCAACTTTACCTTTTTTCTGGAAGACCCCGTAAACGGTGACCAAATAAGGCAAAAAGAAAGCAGAACCATTTATGGACTGCAATCGGAATACAAACAATCATTTTCAAACCACCATATCGAAGGAAGCTGGCAGGCAGGAATAAGTTTGAGAAATGACCAAAGCAAGGACAACGAATTGTCGCATACAGTCAATAGAAGTGAAACCTTGGAGCAAATTCAGTTAGGAGACATTAACGAAGCCAATATAGGCGCTTTTATAGGCACAAGTATAAACCTTAACAAATGGACTTTCAATCCGTCACTAAGAATAGATTATTTTGATTTTCAATACAATGACCAATTAATGCCTGCCTATAAAACACAGAGCGTAGTCAAAACAATTGTGAGTCCAAAATTTAATATATTGTACAATCCAACCAACGACTTGCAACTATATGTAAAAACAGGGAAAGGCTTTCATTCCAACGACACACGTGTTGTGGTTGCACAAGAAAATGAAATACTGCCCGCTGCCTATGGGTTTGATCTAGGGTATCTGTGGAAACCCCAACCAAAAATGTTGCTGAATATGGCATATTGGTATTTGTATTTGGATCAGGAATTTGTCTATGTAGGCGATGCAGGAATTGTGGAGCCCAGTGGAAAAACAAGACGTCAAGGAGTAGATTTGAGTTTTAGATACCAACCCTTTCAATGGTTGTTTTGGAATATGGATGCCAACTATACCTATGCACGTTCCATAGACGCGCCTGAAGGAGCTGATTACATTCCTCTAGCGCCCGATTTCACTCTAGCAAGTGGCTTGAATTTTAAGTTTGATTCAGGGTTTTATGGAGGTCTTAATGTTCGTCATTTAGCCGATCGCCCTGCCAATGAAGACAATTCAATAATTGCAGAAGGTTTTACCATAACCGATATAAATGCTGGGTACAATTGGAGTCATATGAGTGTAGGCATTCAAATTCAGAATCTGTTCAATACAGCATGGAATGAAGCCCAGTTTGCTACCGAATCGAGATTGCAAAATGAAGTCGAAGCGGTAGAAGAAATACATTTTACACCCGGAACACCCTTTTTTCTGAAAGCAATGATTCAGTATAAATTTTAGAAACCTGGAGCGTAATGGGAAATCGAGCGCAATGAATTTTCAAAATAAAACCTATTAATATGAAAGCAAAAAACAGTATCTATCTTCTATTTGGCTTGTTGACAATCATGACATTGGTAAACTGCAAGCAAGCGGCAGAAAAATCCGAAAACAAAGAAATAGTAGCTTTCGATCCATTGCCGTCTTGGAATGATGGGGTCACCAAAACAGCCATTATTAACTATGTTGAAACGGTAACGAAAACCGATAGCCCCAACTTTATTCCGATAAAAGACAGAATCGCGACCTTTGACAACGATGGAAACTTATGGAGCGAGCAACCGCTCTATTTTCAGCTGTATTTTGCCATGGATAGAATCAAATCCCTGGCAGCAGAACATCCCGAATGGAAGGAAAAACAGCCCTACAAAGCCGTTTTAGACAATGACTTGGAAGCATTGGTAAAACAGGGAGAAGCTGGACTTATTAAGCTCGTAATGGCTTCGCATGCGGGTATGACTACAAAAGAATTCGATGCCATTGTTAAAAAATGGATCAAAACTGCAAAGCACCCTACAAAACATGTTGGTTTCGACAAATTGGTGTATCAACCTATGTTGGAATTGCTTCGGTATTTAAGAGCGAATGAGTTCAAAACCTATATCGTTTCGGGTGGTGGTGTAGATTTTATGCGGGCATTTGTAACTGAAATTTACGGCATTCCTGAAGAACAAATATTGGGAAGCAGGATAAAAACCAAATTTGAACTCCGGGAAGGTACACCTAGAATTGTTCGCTTGGCAGCGCTTGATTTTATTGATGATAAAGAAGGGAAACCCCTTAATATTCAAAAGATAATTGGTAAAAAACCGGTGTTTGCATCCGGAAATTCTGACGGAGATTTGCAAATGTTACAGTGGACAGCTTCAAACCATTATAAGAGTTTTATGTTGTACCTTCACCATACAGACGCGGCGAGGGAATGGGCTTATGACCGAACATCTCATATTGGTAGACTCGATAAAGGACTCGACGAAGCCAAGGCTAAGGGTTGGACCATTATTGATATGAAGTCGGACTGGAAACTGATATATCCGTTTGAAGTTTCAGACAATAAATAACGAAAACCTGTAATCATGGAAGTGTGCTTTGCATTCCGTATGCAGACCAGAAATTGTAAATAGAACATGCTAGAAATTAGATTGAATTGTGAGAATTGTGACAAAGACCTACCTAACGAAAGTGATGAAGCAATGATATGCACCTATGAATGTACATTTTGTATAGCATGTGTGCATACCGTTTTAGACAATGTTTGTCCCAATTGCGGAGGTGGATTTGAAAAAAGACCTACAAGACCCAAAGAAGAGCTAATTAAAAATCCGGCACGACAAGATAAAGTATACAAACCAGTCGCCGAGAACAAATTCATTGAAAAAAACAGAAATGTCAATCCCAGAAAAAGGTAAAAGGGTTACTAAGTTACATCCAGTATGCACAGCATGCAAGTTTTAACAAAAAGGAATACGTCAAAAAAACAATCGAAACAATTTAGATAAGAGAAAACCTAGTTCCATCTGTATACTTGATGTCTCAAAACTACATAGTTTTCTACACAAATATACAGCTGTTTAAATCTTCGATAGTCTCATTTAAAAACAGTAAATTTGCTTAATTTTTAGATGTAAAAGAATGATACAATCAATGACAGGTTATGGAAAGGCAGTACTGCAACTGCCCACCAAAAAGGTAACCATAGAAATCAAATCTCTCAATAGTAAAAATCTCGATTTAAACACGAGAATTCCTTCCTATTACAAAGAAAAGGATATTGAAATTCGTAAAAAATTGGCAAAAAACCTGATGCGTGGTAAAGTTGATTTCTCCATCTATGTAGAGATGACTTCAGACGAAACCCAATCTACCATCAACAAAGGTGTAGTTGCTAAGTATGTAAAAGAACTGCAAACCATTAGTTCCGGTGATGAAATTCACTTCTTAAAAATTGCGATGCAATTACCAGACGCGATGAAAACAGTTCGTGAAGAATTTAATAAAGAAGAATGGTTGGTAATTGACAATGGAATCGATAAAGCAATCGCAGAAATTGTACAATACAGAAAAGACGAAGCACATTCTTTAGAGGCCGACTTTAAAACGCGAATCACCAATATTCAGAACTATTTAAAAGAAATCGAAGCTTTAGATGAAGAACGTTTGACGCATGTAAAAGCACGTTTGAGAAAAGCAATTGATGAACTACAAGTGACTATCGATGAAAATCGATTTGAGCAAGAACTTATTTACTATCTGGAAAAGCTCGATATCAACGAAGAAAAAGTACGTTTGGCAAACCATTTAGATTATTTCTTGGCAGAGCTCGAAAAAGACAAATCAGATGGTAAAAAACTTGGATTTATCGTACAAGAAATAGGTAGAGAAATTAATACTACAGGATCAAAATCCAATTTTGCAACCATGCAGCAAGTCGTGGTTCAAATGAAAAACGAATTGGAAAAAATCAAAGAGCAAGTACTCAATATTTTATAAACATCAAAGAGATATCGCATGGGAAAAGGTAAATTATTTGTTTTTTCGGCCCCGTCAGGTTCTGGTAAAACAACCATAGTTCGCCACTTGTTACAACAAGAAGCCTTGAAATTAGACTTTTCTATTTCTGCAACATCAAGAGCCCCAAGAGGCGAAGAAGTTGACGGAAAAGAGTATCATTTTCTCAGTTTGGAGGATTTTAAGCGTAATATTGATGCTGACAAATTTGTGGAATGGGAAGAAGTATATGCCAACAATTTTTATGGCACCTTAAAATCTGAATTGGAACGCATTTGGAATTTAGGAAAACACGTGGTGTTTGATATCGATGTTGTTGGAGGCCTAAATATTAAGTCTCAATTCCCGAAAGAAACCCTTGCTGTTTTTGTACAACCACCTTCCATAGAAGAGATGGAAAGACGCTTGAGAGGAAGACAAACAGATGCTGAAGATAAAATCGTAGAACGCATAGCAAAAGCTGAAGAAGAACTTCGTTTTGCCGAGAAATTCGACGTGATATTGGTCAACGATTCTTTAGAAATTGCCAAAGAAGAAGCCGAGCAACTGGTGAGCACTTTTATAAAAAAATAGCAAATATAGGTATGAATATAGGTCTGTATTTTGGAACATTCAATCCCATTCATGTAGGGCATCTCATCATTGCTAACCACATGGTAGAGCATTCCGATTTAGACGAGGTATGGATGGTTGTGACTCCACACAACCCATTCAAGAAAAAAGCTACCTTACTCGACAATCACCAACGTTACGAAATGGTGTATTTGGCTACAGAAGAGTACCCCTCAATAAAACCGTCTGACATAGAATTTAATTTACCACAGCCTTCTTATACCACTACGACCTTAGTACATCTTGAAGAAAAGCATCCTAATTATAATTTTAGCCTGATTATGGGGGAAGACAATTTGCAAAGCTTGCACAAATGGAGAAATGCAGAACATATAATTGAAAATTATAACATCTATGTATACCCCAGAGTCCTTGAATCCAAAGACAACCCTTTAGTCGCAGCGGCATCTATTCACAAGATTGATGCTCCTATTGTAGAAATTTCATCTACAGCAATTCGTCAAGGAATCAAATCCAAAAAAAATATAAAACCATTGTTAGCTCCAAAAGTTTGGGAGTATGTTGAAAAAATGAATTTTTATAAAAATTAAATGTACTTACTTAGTATATTTGTCCTCTAGAATGGAAAAGAATAAAAACAAAATAAAAGCGAAACTGACCAAGAAATTTCGATTGGTTGTGCTAAACGAAGCCTCTTTTGAAGAGCGGTTTTCTTTTAAGCTAACACGCTTAAACGTTTTTGTTTTTGGGGGTATTTTTAGCTTCCTTCTCGTTGGTGTTACCACCGTTATTATAGCATTTACACCCATTAAAGAATACATACCAGGCTACTCATCCACTAAACTAAAAAAGCAGGCCGCTGCCTTATTTTATAAAGTAGACTCCTTACAAGTACACGTAAACACCTTAGAGAAATTTACAGAAGCCATACGGCCCATTTTAAAAGGAGAAGACAAAGAAGTAGGGATAGAATTGCCTTATGAAACTAAAAACATAAAAGTCTCTAACTCCCATAAAGTAATGATGGATAGCGACTCCGTACAAATGCAAATTGCAAGCATTCGAAAAGAGTTGGACAGCAGTTATCAGTCGTATTATAAGGGCGAGATTGACTCCTTACAGAAAAAACATATCAGTTCAGAAGAAGCCATAGCTACCTTGTATGAAAACAGTCTGAAAAGCATGCGTGATACATTGGAACAAGCCTTGGAAACCCAAACAGACCTAGTACAAGACTTAAAACTGGAATTGCTAGGGAAGGAAAAGAATATTTCAAACTTAAACAAACAAATTGCCTTGAAGGAAATAGAGGCAAATCACAACTTACAAGACCTCTCTAAAGAAAAGAAGGAGGCCGCTTTGGCATACCAGCAGAAAACGGAAAATGTCAAAGAAGAAATGCAAATCTTTTTAAGAAAGGAATACCATCAGAAAGAAAAGCAACTTGTAGCGCAGCATCAATCGGAGTTGCAATCGTTGAACGCCTTACTATTTTCCAAAGAAGCGGAAATCGATAGTCTGCTGTTTAAAGTAGCACAACAGCAGCAGAAGAAAATTGGAGAATTGGCAGATGAAATGCCTTTCAAAGCCGTGGATTCGTCGCAGGCAAAACTTTTTGTTAGGTCGGAAAAAGATTCTATTTTTAGAGAAGATGTAGAGCGAGAAGATCGTTTTAGTTTGTTCGATTTTGAAAGCGATCAAGTAGAAGTCGTGTTCTTTGCACCTGTAAAAGGAATCATAACAGAAGGCTATGATGTCAAAGAAAAACATTATGCAGTAGATGTCGCTGTGGCTAAAGGAACCGCCGTAAAAGCAGTTGCAGACGGTACCGTCTTATTTGCGGAATGGACCGTGGAAACAGGCTATGTGGTAATCATAGAACATACGAACAAGTATATATCGGTTTATAAACACAACGAAAGTATTTTTAGATATCAAGGTGACCTAGTAAAATCGGGAGAAGTAATTTCCATTGCTGGGTCGAGTGGAGAATATAGTACAGGACCGCATTTGCATTTCGAAATGTGGCACCAAGGGTATGCTATAAATCCCGTAAATTTTATTGAATTCGAATAATAATGAGGAGTATTAAATCAGCATTTGCAATACCATTTGCAAAATTTGTGCAAAAAAGCGTTTATAGAAAAGCATTAAAAGCTAATGAAACGCAAGAAAAAGTATTTCGCAATCTAATAGATGTCGCAAAGCATACCGCTTTTGGAAGAGATCATAGCTTTGCTGACATTCAGAGCTATGAAGACTTTAAAGCCAATGTGCCTGTGGTAGACTATGAAGGCTTACGTACATATGTAGAAAGAATTATTGAGGGAGAAAGTGACGTGCTTTGGAAAGGAAAACCCTTGTATTTCGCTAAAACATCAGGGACTACATCAGGTGCCAAATACATACCACTTACCAAAGAGTCGATGCCAACACATATAAAAGCAGCTAGAAATGCATTATTGATGTATATCGCTGAATCTAAAAATGCGGACTTTGTAGATGGAAAAATGATTTTTCTTCAAGGAAGTCCAGTCTTGGAAGATAAGAATGGGATTCATCTAGGACGACTTAGTGGAATATCTGCACATTTTGTACCTAAATACCTTCAAAGAAATCGACTGCCTAGTTGGGAAACAAATTGTATTGAAGAATGGGATTCATCTAGGACGACTTAGTGGAATATCTGCACATTTTGTACCTAAATACCTTCAAAGAAATCGACTGCCTAGTTGGGAAACAAATTGTATTGAAGATTGGGATACAAAAGTTGATGCTGTTGTCGAAGAAACTTTTAAAGAAGACATGACCCTCATTAGTGGGATACCGTCTTGGGTGCAAATGTATTTTGAAAAACTACAAGAGAAAACAGGAAAAAACATTGCCGACTTGTTCCCTAATTTCAACCTCTTCGTATATGGTGGTGTAAATTTTGAACCCTACAAAACAAAATTTGAAACGCTGATAGGGAAAAAAATTGATTATGTAGAATTGTACCCAGCTTCAGAAGGATTTATTGCGCATCAAGACAGTTTAACCGAAAAAGGAATGTTATTACTCATAGATGGTGGCATCTTTTATGAATTTATTCCTGCCAACGAGTTTTATGAAGAGAATCCAACAAGGATTTCATTGAAAGATGTTCAACTGGGTGTTAACTACGTAATTATCCTAAATACAACCGCAGGTCTGTGGGGGTACAATATTGGTGATACGGTAGAATTCACCAGTTTAAAACCACATAGAATCATCGTAACCGGTAGAATCAAACACTTTATTTCCGCATTTGGAGAACATGTGATAGGAAAAGAGGTAGAACAAGCGATTCTCGATGCCTGTGAAGGAACCGATGTACTTGTAAACGAATTTACAGTAGCACCACAAGTAAACCCAACAGAAGGCTTGCCTTATCATGAGTGGTTTATTGAATTTGAAAAGGAACCTAAAGACCTCAATACCTTTGCCGAAAAATTAGACGCTTCCATGCAAAGACAAAATATTTATTATACCGATCTTATTGAAGGTAAAGTATTGCGTCCATTGCTCGTGAGCAAAGTAGCCGTAGGTGGTTTTCACGAATATATGAAGTCGATTGGAAAATTTGGTGGACAAAATAAAATACCAAAGCTCTCAGACAATCGAAAGATAGCAGATGTATTGAGAGGGTTTTTACAAAGCTAGAAAATAATAGTCATATGAAAGTAGTTGCTACAAACTTAGGTACACGTAAAACCGTTGAATGGAAAGGAAAAACCTTAGAAACAGGAATATTTAAAAGTCCTGTCAACAACATATACCTAGGTTTGGAAGACCCCGTAAATGATGCTGTTGTAGACAGACGTTACCACGGAGGTGTAAATAAGGCAGTATATGCATACGGCGTCAATCATTACGCCTATTGGAAGGAACACTATCCAGATTTGGAATGGGATTATGGAATGTTCGGTGAAAATCTGAGCATAGATAATTTTGATGAAACAAAACTACATATAGGAGCCACCTATTCCATAGGGGAGGCAATTATAGAAGTGAGTGAACCGCGAGAACCTTGTGTAAAATTAGGGATGCGGTTTAACAACGCTAAAATGGTAAAACAGTTTTGGAATACGAACAAGTGTGGTGCCTATTTTAAAGTGCTAAAAGCAGGACTTGTAAAAGCAGGAGATCAGTTACATTTGTTAGAAGACAACAACACTGCACTGACAATTGCAGAGGACTATGAAAAGCGAAAAGGATAACAGAAATTAAAAAATAAGAGAATCATGATACACAATGTAAGCTTAAACTGGAAAGGAAAAATGCACTTCGAATCCGAAGGACCAGGAGGGAAGGTATTGATTGATGGTGCAGAAGAATTTGGAGGCGAAGGAAAAGGTGTGCGTCCGAAAGCAATGATGCTTTCTGCGTTAGCAGGTTGTGCAGGAATGGACATTTCTTCCCTACTTAAAAAGATGCGTGCAGAAGTGCAACATTTTGAAATTGATGTCGCTGGTGAATTGACCGATGTAGACCCTAAATTCTATAAAAAAGTACAGGTGACTTTTAAATTTTTTGGAAGTGATTTTAAAACGGCAAAAATTGAAAAAGCAGTAAAACTTTCGGTTGAAAAATACTGTGGTGTTATGGAAATGTTTCGACAGTTTGCCGAAGTAACGGTAGCTACAGAATACATAGAACAATAATTATTGTCTTTGAACTAGACTAAAGTTAGCACTTGTTGCGTAGTATTGTCTTAGATGTAATTCGGAATGGATTATTTCTTGGCAACAGCAGAAATTTTTATTAACTTCTTAAGCGAAAAATTCGTTGTGCCTTCGAAAAACAGCGTTTGAACAAAAAAAGCTATGCGTTGGAACCTAAAGAAAATTCCTGATGTAAACAAAGTTGCAAAACTGTCGAAAGAATTGGGTGTAGAAAAAACGCTCGCCAAACTTCTAGTGCAGCGCGGCATTGATACGTATGATTTGGCGAAAGATTTTTTTCGCCCCGATTTAGATAAGCTACACGATCCTTTTTTGATGCAAGATATGGACAAAGCAGTAGCGCGTATCGAAAGAGCTATCGAGAACGGAGAACATATCATGGTTTATGGCGATTATGATGTAGATGGTACCACCGCTGTTGCGTTAATGTCTACGTATCTGTTATCGTATTATGAACAAGTAACGAGTTATGTTCCGGATAGGTATAAAGAGGGCTACGGAGTCTCTTATCAAGGAATTGACTTTGCCTCAGACAATGACGTTACACTCATTATTGCCTTGGACTGTGGTATCAAAGCAATAGATAAAGTTGCTTACGCCACCGAAAAAGGAATAGATTTTATCATCTGTGACCATCACAGACCTGGGAAACAGATTCCCAAGGCAATAGCCGTATTGGACCCAAAACGGAATGATTGCAACTATCCCTATGATGAACTCTGTGGTTGTGGGGTGGGTTTTAAACTGATACAAGCCCTGTCAGTACAGCGTGAAGAACCCTTTCAAAAGATAGTTCCATACTTAGACTTAGTTGCAACTGCAATTGCTGCAGATATCGTTCCAATGACGGGTGAAAACAGAATTTTAGCCTATCATGGTTTGCGAGTAATCAATACAAGTCCTAGAGCAGGTATCAAAGCGATTATTCAACAATTAAAAAAGAAAGAATTGACCATTACCGATGTGGTATTTGTCATTGCTCCTCGAATAAATGCTGCTGGACGAATGCGACATGGCTTGCATGCAGTTGAACTATTGGCTGAAACAAATTTAGAAAGCGCCATAGAATTCGCAGCTTCAATTGAGACTTATAATGCAGATCGTAAAGAACTCGACAAAAAAATAACCCAAGAGGCTCTCCAACAACTTCGCGATACTAAGGAAGAACAAAACTATACCTCAGTCGTGTATAGCGAAGATTGGCACAAAGGTGTTATTGGAATCGTAGCATCGAGATTGATAGAAAACTATTATAGACCCACCTTGGTTTTTACCAAAAGCGGCGACAAGTTGGCCGCCTCTGCACGCTCCGTAAAAGGTTTTGATGTATATGACGCCTTGCAAGAATGCAGCGCCTATATTGAGCAATTTGGAGGCCATAAGTATGCAGCTGGACTTACCTTAAAGCCTGAAAACTATTCTAAATTTAAAGCCAAGTTTGAAGAAGTAGTGAAAGCTCGAATTCCTGAGAATTTAAGAGTGCCCGAAGTTGCCATCGACAATGAAGTATTCCTGTCGGAAGTCACACCAAAATTTTTTAGAATACTCAATCAAATGGCGCCGTTTGGTCCGGCAAATATGCACCCAGTTTTTATGGCAACTGGTTTGAGAGACAATGGCTACGGAAAACCAGTAGGAGCAGATGAAACTCATTTGAAACTGAATATATTGTCTGGAGCAGATTCGAAAACATACAATGCCATAGGTTTTGGTTTAGGCGATAAATTTCCTTTGGTAAAAAAAGGACTTCCTTTTAAAGCCGCCTTTACCATTGGTGAGAATCACTGGAATGGAGTTACCTCTTTGCAATTGCTGCTAAAAGACATTCAACAAGAAGGTGATAAAAACAGTGAATCCTGAGTGCTTTTAGATAGATCGATTGCGAAATGGCATTTGATCTCGTTCTTGGAGCAGCCAATCTTTTTTGTTTGCTGTAAGTTTTAGTGTAAACTTTAGAAAGGGACGCTAATTCTCAAAAACACCTAGGGTATCATTGTTAAATAAAACGATGCTATAAAGTGTGTTGCTTATTTCTATTTGAGCAATTGCTTTTGCATTTTTTGAAAAACTAGATTTAACATTGTGTTGGGCCGTAAGAGTTCCAGTCTTGCTTTGCTGAAGGGTGTACCCTTTGGAAGCATCATACCGAACTGTTTCAACCTCGGCCTCATAGATATTCCCAATACCCATAATCTCAATGCGGTGATCTTGTTTGCGAATCGAAAAATCCAAGGTCGGTCCAAATTGAGCTTCGTTTGGTAAATCTATGATCTTGAAGCGCCCCTTTCCTTCATTTCGAATATAATAAGATGCAAAATGATTGGCCTGTAGGTGCAGTGCGGCTTCCAGGGATTTCTTTCCGTAAATATCCTGCATTGACGCATCTGCGAATTCTGCAAACGATTTTATTTTTTTCCCCAAATGCGGTGTCTGTTCCGTCGAACATTGCTTGCCACGTACAGGAACTAATTTGTTGCCGTTAACCTTGCTTAAAGCAATATCAAAACTCTTATTTCCATCGAAATTATTCGCGTAGATATGGAGTGGTTTTGTCGTTGTTGGATGGAATTTATTGTTTTTACCGAGGTTGCCTACAAAATAATCTTCATCTCCATCACCGTCAAAATCGATGGCTTTGATACTTTGATGCCAACCCGAATAGGCTTCTAAGTCAGGAGAGTCTAATTTCTCAAAATGGCCTTTTTCATTGCTAAAGATTGTAATTGGCATCCATTCGCCAGCCAAGATTAAATCTTGGTCGCCATCCAAATCGTAGTCAGAGAAAATGACTTCGTTAAGAAGTCCAACACGGTCCAATTCTGGAGCATTTTTAGGTGTGATATCTACAAACTTAGTCCCCGTATTTTTTAATAGAAATGATTTGGGTGCCTCGGGATATTTACCCGGAACCACGCGTCCTCCAACGAATAGGTCTAAATCACCATCGCCATCAATATCTGCAGCGGCAATACTTTTTGTAGCACTACGCATTTTTGGGAGCTTATCACTTTTTGTAAAGCCCCCTTTCCCATTGTTGAGGTATAAACGGTCTTGTAATAAAGGGCTGTTTTCAGAAAGTTGATAGCCTCCACTGGTGACATATAGATCGAGGTCCTTGTCATTGTCAATATCTAAAAGAAGTGCTTTTTGATCCTCGTACTTAGCATCTATTAAAAAGGCGCGTTGGTTTGTGAGCGTAAATTTTCCATTGCTTTTTTGAAAATAGAGCTCAGCAGGTTTTCCAAAACCATTCCCTAAAAACAAATCGTCTAAACCATCATTATTCACATCACCTACCGCCATAGCACTGCCCTGAGTAGATTGCTTTTGAGGCAATAACAATTGCAAGGCATAATCATTAAAATCGTTTTCAAAGTGCTTGTAATGGATGCCAAAATCTTCTGGATGAAGCCTTTTTGATTTTTTAGAAGGTTGTGCTGTTTTTTTGCCTAAGGAAGTTTTATAGTTTACATCCAGTGTAGTATTTATAGTAGCCTCCTTTAGGATTGCTGAGGATCCATCAGGCCAGCGAATGTGAATGCTATCTAAAGAAGTGTTCGCCAGTCCAAAATGCAGTCTGTTAGAAACGCTTGATTGGTATCCACGTGTTGGGTTTTGTGTTTGTATTTGTTGTAAGCCTTTGGAGTATGCGGTTACAGTGGCACCCCAGCCATTTGGATTTTGTGTAGGGCCGATTAGGTTTATGTCTAGAAAATTGCCCTGACTGTTATTTCTATATAGGGTTGCGATCTCGGATTGGTTATTCACAATGAGATCCAAATCTCCGTCGTTGTCTAAATCGGCATAAGCAGTTCCGTTGGAGTTAATCTTTTGGTCTAACCCTGTGTTCTGAGTACTGTTGGTAAACGTGAAGTCTTTATTGTTTAGATAGAGGTAGTTCGCAAGTTTTGTGGAAGGCATCATACCAATGGCTTCTTCTAAACTCACTTTCTTTTTGTTGCGGATGTTGTTCTGCATTTGCATGCGAAAATCTTGGTTGGAGAGATCGTTTTCAATACCGTTTGTAATAAATACATCTTTAAATCCGTCGTTGTTAAAATCGGCGATTAACGGTGCCCAGCTCCAATCCGTTTTAGCAAGGCCAGACATATGAGCAATTTCACTAAACCCC
>Ga0206124_10002172_pt1 | contig 14828 bp, 19 predicted proteins | sample Helgoland_Spring_3_FD_148671 | JGI IMG/M metagenome (GOLD analysis project Ga0206124, IMG submission 148671) | Pelagic subsurface seawater microbial communities from Kabeltonne, Helgoland, North Sea - Helgoland_Spring_Bloom_20160321_2 | ecosystem: Environmental > Aquatic > Marine > Epipelagic ... | reverse complement strand
CAACCAATGTCGGGTTCCCGGTGTTTCCTGTCCCAACGGAAATCTGTTAAACCATTCAGATTTTATATATTGAGTTTCTTTGTTCATTATTAATTCCAGCGATAATAGATATGAGCGCCAATACGTCCTACACGTGTGATGCTCCAACCCTTGCGAGATTTATTCCAACGTGGGTTTACATAAGTTGTATGATAATGAGTTGATCCTTCAGTGATACCACGGAATGTATTCCACTTTACAATATCCCATGCAACACTCTGCGCCCGCTTCCAAGAATCTTCATCTTGGGGCCTGTCATGTTTACCATCACAATACCAGCTAAACTGGCACTTGTTACGCTTCATGTTACCATTGGCATCTTTTTGTCCCTCTTTAACAACATCACATATGGTGTTAGGATAACGGGTATCTTCTACACGGTTCAATACAACATCTGCAACTGCATACTGATCTGCTAAATTGCTACTACGGGCTTCATAATAAACGTTCAGTGCCATACATTGAACTTGTGGAAAGTCGGTTGCTCTAAATGATAATGAATGTGTAATATTAAGGTTATCCACATCTACAAATGTTTCTGCCTCTGCCTTGCTCATAGTTGCAAATGCCAAAAGCATTAATGTTGCAAGTGACAATGTCGAGCTTAAAAAGTTTATTGCTAGTTTTTTCAAGGTTCATACTCTCTTTGTTTCTGCCTACCTAATTAATATAGCAGTAAGACGTCTTGATGTCAACAAAAAAGCGAAGGATTTTCTCCTTCGCTTTCAGTAGGTTATAAAATAATTCAAGTTATTTTAAATAAACTTGCAAAGGTACTCTTGCCTTCTGCTAACGTCAAGTCCCAGTCTAGCACACCTAGCAAGTTATCAATCTTTTTAGTGATAATAGCATTTTCCATAGCTTCAGTGTCAAACGGTAAGTCCTTAAACCAGTCTGGGATACGAGCTTCATCAATTGGATAACCAATACTGGTTAAGCCCAGTGGATTCTGCTTGAGTTTACATACAATAGTTTTCATGCCATCTGTAATTTCAACTGAGTATTTGTCACTGTTCATTTCACGTAGGCGATTCCAATTAATTGCCGCTAATGCATGTCCAACTCCGCACTTACCTGTCTTTTTAAACTTGGCAGTGTGATTAGTTAAGTTGTTAACACGCTTGGGTGTTCCTTTAAGCCAGTCGGGCTTTGCTCTGAACTCCTTGCGAAACTCAATAATCCTGCTAAAAATTTCTTGTTTATCAACCCCAGTGAGAGTCTTCAATAGCAACTCTTTTAGGAATTCCTGCATATAATCTGGTGTGTCACTGCGCTTGAGGTCCAATCCCATGGCTTTGATATAACCAGCCTTGCCGTCAGTATCTTCACGTTTGCCTTCATTATCAAATACCAACATAGCATAACGTTTCTTAGTAATAAAGATACCAGCACTGCCAACCATCTCACGCCCAGCAGCAATGATCTCACCAAGTTCGTTTGTGGTATGGAAAGCACCTTGCATAAATCCTGGGAATGTCTTGTTCACTTCTTCACATACTGCATCATAATATGCAATGACATTATCTCGGCTCCAGTCAACCTCTCCTGTTTCAATTTGCGTTTTTAGTATTGGATACGCACTAAAGTATGTAGAGTCAGTATCGCCATATACAATTGCTTTGCCTTTGTGGTCGTATGTTCCAGCAATAATCTGATTAAGTTGAGCTGCCATGTGCTTTGCAATGCACCGTCCTGTCAACGTAGTACTTTGTCCCATGCGAGCATCAAAGAACCGGCTACCAGGATTCAACAAAGCACCATACAAACTGTTCAAGTTAATCTTTTTAACCAACTGTCGTTTATCCCAATACGCAAACTTGTCACCACCTTCTGCACGGGCTTCTCGAGCTTTCGCCTGCAACTCCTTACGTTCTGCATACCAACGCTCCAGCAATCCAGGAATAACACCTTTTTTCTCATACGTGAAGATAGTACCATTTGCGCTGATAATCCAGGGCTGGCCACTTTCAAATAACAAGTCATAAATCTCACTGCCATGCGCAGCGAAACTCTCACCGTTCTCAAAGTCAACATACAGTGTAGTTTCAGTGTCTTTAGCCATAATGAGATCATATTCTAAACATGCAAACTTACCATCCCACGCACGTGGCACAAATCCATCTTTGCCGTTGTTAAAACTCTGGATCATCGGATCAGTTAAACTATGCCTCACTTGTCCGACGATAGTTTCTGTACTCATATTGCAACTGCGAATAATACTTGGATACAATGAGTTAAGGTCAATACTTCCAATCCACTCATGTACACCTTTGATTGGAGTCGCAACATATGCGCCCGCCGCAGGCAATGGTCGCTCACTACTTCTGTCCTTATCAGGAACAATTAAACCCATGCTATGAGCGTGATTAACAATTGCCATATCAGTTTGTGCAACCGCGCCCATTGTTGTCTGCAATTGCACTGTGTTAGAATGTGCTAACACGTTTGCCAAATCAATAAACTGTAGCTTTGCATCTAAACGTACCAACAAGTCAACGTCCTGAATAGAGTATGCGATAAACTTCTCAAAGTCTTGGTTGTACAGTGTGTCCAGTGTACCTTCATATTCAACTTTGCGCTCGCCTAGTTCATATTCACCAATTGCATCCAAACTATAGCTGTGCATTTCATGATATGTATACTTACGATATAGTTCTAGATAATCCAAATGTACACGCCCGAAAAGCTCATACGTTTGGCTTTCCTTGCCGTATTTGGTTATTGTTTTTTCCTTGGGAAACTTGTCCCATAGACAGAAGCGCCTAGTATCATGTCTACTTAATACACGCTTAACACGATTTACCAAGTATGGAATATCAAATCCCTCACTGTTCCAGCCGCTAAGGATATCTGCATCCTCAACCAAGTCTAGAAATGCATTAAGCAAATCTTTTTCATTTTCAAAAATATAAGCACTGTCGAACTTACTTGCAATAGCATTAGCTTCTGCCATACTCATATTTTTAGGAGGAATGGCCAATCCTACAGTCTTCCCCAACCAATTATTATGGAAACTGATTGCTGTGATAGAATTAAACGGATCTTCCGGAGGAGCAAAGCCTAGCTCTTTGTTGAAGTCCGTCTCAATATCAAAAAAGCAAATGTTTAATTCGGGAGACGTGTTTGGATCATAGTTCTCAGAAAAACAACGAAACAGAGGATTGATATCACTCTCAAACAAGTCGTTGTGGGCGTTCATCTTTTTCTCAGCGGCAAATTTTTTGCCGCTGTTTACTACCACACGTTGTAGTTTATCGCCAAAGATACTGGTATATTTACCACGTGCATCCTTGTAATACATTGTGTATTTTGCTGGATATTCTCGGTACACTCGCTCGCCGTTTACACGTTCTGCGATGTGTATAATATCCTTGTCTCTGTCTAAAAATCCGTCAATATAGCTCATGTATTCAGTATACGCTTTCTTGGTTAGTCTGTCAAGTATGACATTGTTATAGGCATAAAATCTTTAAAAAGTTCTTGTATTTCATCTTGTCTGTTTGATAGAAACCCAATGCACCTATGAGAGTCATGGTTTTCAAATGTGCAACTACCGCTAATATCATACAGTAACCATCCACGGTTAATAGCTTTGATTGCAGACTCTTTATTAAAACTACTATATTGGTCTCTGCCTAGCTTTTCCTGGACAAGTATTGCTCCAGATTCCAATTGATCATTCCATGCATCTAAAAATAGATTATGTATTGATGACGTTTGCTTTCCGTCATTGATAATTAAATCCAGATTGCCGTAGATCTCGACAACTTCTTGTGCAGTTTCTTTGGAATACCCATCCCGCCCCCAATATAAGTCAATATTCTTGATTGCATGAATTGGCCATCTGCTCAAATTATTCATGCCGTTTTTTGCGTTCAGAAGTTGATTTATCTGTAAGTCATTTCTTGCACATATATCTTCAGTTGGGCCTGCAATATCTAGTCCAATAATCGTTGCTTCAGGTGCTGATTGAGCCCAAACTAGATGACTGTGGCATGTTCCTATACCAATTTCCAATATAGATTTTGGATTACAATAATTTAATAGCAGATCATACAGGTCGCCGTATCCCCGTCTAGTTTTTCCGTTTCCCCCGTAGTTTTGCTGACCGTATAAGTCAGCTTCAGTATATCTTTTCATTTTAAATCCAATACTTTTCAAACTCAGGAATATATTTAAATATACTGGTGTTCCTGAGTTTGTCAGTATAGTCTGTCCATCGACAGAAGGCTTCCCATGCTTTGGGATCAGGAGTTGCAAGAATACTTTCTATAACTTGTGGAAATACTCTGTCATCTTTTTTCAATAAGGCTACTAGTTTTTCTTTTTCCTGTTGATCTGGATGATTGCATATCATTAGATGCTGTGGATTAACAAGGCTATTATTGTTAAACATATTAGGTACTCTAGTACGTTCTCTTACTTTTGTATAAAACTCTGTCCATTCAATTAAGTTGTAGAAGTTATATATTTGAACAGTGTATGCAAAATTTAACCCAAATCCCTTTTCAATACACAGTTCAATATTTTGTTCGATATCTTCCCAAGTATATTTTCCAATTACTGTTGCTGGTCTAATATATTCATATAACGGACCGCATGCATCAATACTTAATATAAGTCTAGTATTAAAGTTACTGAGCAATTCAGCAATTTCCGGTGTTAGCAATGTGAGATTGGTAATAACCTTCATCTCATTTTTCCATCCAGCTTCTTTTAGTTTCTCCAATAAGTAAATAAACTCTGGATGGAAGAACGGCTCGCCGCCACTAACTTCAATATGCTGTAGTGTAAGTAGAAAATCTAAATTGTCATCCACAAACTCTCTGGGAATATTACTGGTAATTTTTTTGAGTTGTTTGGGTTCAGTCAAAACCGAATTATGATGCCCATAATCATAATTTTGCAAATCCGCAAAATCTTTAACCATTGCATTTTTATCTTTAATCCATGCAGTACTACGATGTTCACTACACATATTACACCGTAAATTGCATCCATTACTAAAGTCAATCTTTAGTTTAAAGATATTTTTTGGGTTCATAGTAGTAAAGTTATCGGAGTTTGCTTCAATTAGTTTTTTATAGCCATGAAGTCTTCCAGTTCGGCTGCTTGCGCCAAACTTTTCTTCTTTAACTTTACAGTAGTGACACACCCGAGGCCATTTATCAGCCATCATAGTTTCCCTGGCATCACGGAATGTTTTGCTGTGAAAAATCTCTTCCATAGAGTTATAGTGAATGTTACCACTGGGTTCGTTGTAACTATCACTTTCACAACAAATATGTACATCTCCATTTGGTTCAATGTACATCTCAAACCAAGGACTAGGGCACCATGTTGGGGCTGATAAATTTTCCTCTAGTGTGCGCAATTATTCAGCACGTCCTACACTTTGTAGAATCTGTTCTAGTTCGTCGAATTCTTCACGGTTTTTAGCAAATTCAGCTTTGTGTGCAATTCTGATAGCTTTGTTAAGTACTGCTGGTTTAATGCCCATTTCCTCTGCAATTGCTTTTACCGTATCACGTAACCCTTCTTTGAGAGTATTAACTTCTTCTGTTACATGAATTCCTTCTTGAACAATCCGCTTTAGTTTGTCAATGTCAGTTTGTGAATACATTATATGCTCCTATGTATGTATTGATATAACGTTATTATAGCACGTGTATTAAAGATGTCAATGTAATTATTTTTTATTAATTTTATTTTCTAGTTCATCTATCTTTTTGGATAGTGATGGATTGAGTTTTCTCCAGGCATCTGGATCTTGTTTAAACCAAGTCCATCCCCATCTATTCACAAAATAATCTAATAATGCTGACCATTTTCCATAAGTCCATAATGCAATTCGAGTGTCAGTAACCCAGGCAATAAACAATGCACCAAAGATACTACCGGCAAGTGCAGTATAAATCCAAAGTCTATCGCTAGCCATGCGTTCAATTAAATCCCACATTAGTTTGCCGCTTCAATTTTTGCCAATATTTTAAGTAATGGACCCATCTCTACGATATTACGGACATAGCCTTTGCCTTCGCTTTTGAAGTTTGAGCGCATGCGTAGTAGCATAGCATCGCCACCTTGGTCGCCCTTGCCCCATACTTCGATTTTAGCAGGCTTACGTTGGCCCGGTGCATCATACTTTAAATAAAGGTCGACACCTGCCATTGCTTTTTGCAATTCTGGACCGAATTTAAGTTGCACATAACCTGGTGCGTTTGGAGTTGTTTTTAAGATAACCATGCTAGTGTTATCATCACCACCTGTTGCGTGTGATTTAACACCTTGGTATAAACGCTCTACAAATTTGGCTTCTTTTGGATCACTATCCCCAGCCAATTCAGACTCAATACGTTTAGCAACTTGGTTATAAATTTTATGTATTGCTTCAAAACTTGCTACTGGATCTCCGTCAACAAAGTCTTGTTCAGTTGCTTTATCAATGTTTACTCCAAATGTAGAGCTAAAGAATGTTTCCAATGCGTTAAAGTTATATCCACTTGCTTGTCCAAATTGCTTTACGTCACCAGCTTTCAAGCTCAATAGATTGACAGTCGAACCGTCTACATCCAAGAACAAATCAGCTTTGGTGCCTTTTTGGTCGCTTACACCGTCCGCTTTTACTGTGACTTTGTTGGCATTTTTATCATTCATAATTGTTTCTAGTGCTGCAGCAACACCGGAATTTTGATTGGCAAACTGCACACTGCTTCGAATAGCACCTTTGATGGCAGGATGTACTTCGCCACTAGTAGCGGCGCCTACTAATGCACTATAGCTGGCATTGTTTAACACCAATGTATAGTATATATCATCATTAGCACTCTTGTTAGTGGTCGTACCTTTGAGGTTGTTTTTGCCTTCTTTTTCTCCGCTGCCTAGTTTGGCAATGATTTCCATTACATCTTGCTCAGTAATATCTTTTCCACGTGCTAGAAATTTTGCTGTTACGGCAGCGCCCAATGCGCCCTCACCAATGTCTCCACTGTTGAAGTCTTTGCCTCCCTTGTACTCTGCTGTCTTATATAGCGCACTCATAGGGATGTCATCTCCCGATGTTGTTTGTAGCATTAAAGAAGCAATTTTATTATCTACAGGAATAATATCGTTATTGGGTGTCAGATTCATGTCTTCCATGTCTGGCCATTTGGTTGTACCAAACCATGCATTCATTAACTTGTTTGCATTGGATGCCTTTAAGACCACACTGTCACCAAATCGTGATTGCTTATCAGGAGTAATTTCCAGTGGTTCGCCATCTTGAATTTTGCGTATTAATGTTTTTAAATACTTACCAGCATGCTTACGGAGTTCACTTGGCTGTAATGTTGCTTCTGTTAAAATTTCTAATGCTCGCATATCATGCTTCCTTCTGTTTATTCCGACATTTTATGCAATTACAGGAATCACAAATCTTTACTTGTCTGTATTCTCCACCGTCACATGCATAGTCTTTAAATTCTACATACTTTGATGTTCCACAATGAGAACCATGGCCGCATGTCTGGCAACTAGTGCTTTCTCTAAGGCTCATTGGTTCTATTATTAATGTGGACATTAGCTTATCTTGTCTAATGCTTTGCGCATTTGTCGAATATTACTATCAGGACCATATATATGTCCGTCTAAGTCATCATCCTGGACTCGCTGTTCATCAGCAATCATCATTTGTAGTTCTCTAACTAAGTCTGCTTTGTCCTTGATACCATACTGATCAACATTTTTCCATGCACGGTCCGCCCACGCCGGGTTAGTTAACATTTCTGCTGTGCGAGACATTGCGAGTACTTGATCAGTGATTGCCTTACGCTCTGGTCCAAACGACATCTCAATTGACTTCAATGCTTTGTCCATTGCTGATTTTTGCTTTGGGTCTTGTGGTTTGGGTGTTGGCATCGGTGTTTCTGCTCTTGGCTTATACTGTGGTGCTGGGCCAGTTTTAACTTCAGCCTTTTTACCTCTTGCAGTAATTGTTGCTGCTGCCTTGTCAGCTGTTTCCTTTTTAGTAAATGATTTCCACTTTTTGCCGTTAATGTATACAGTGTGTACTTCGCCTTCAGCTTCTGACATTTTACGCTTTTCACGTCCGCCTGAATATGCTGCTAACATACGTCCTGGAATCTTTTCTTTTTCAATTTTCTTGGCGTATTGCAGGTCATCTTTATCTACTGGACCTTCAAAGCCGTAAGACTTATCAAAGATGTGTTCCCAACCGTTGCCATCATTCTTGATGTAAGAAATTGCTGTGTCTGGATAGCGTACAATACCATACTTTGTAGTGTCTGCTTCATTTACTGATTCATCAAACTCTGCACGTTGAAGGAAACTTTGAATTTCATCAGCGTCTAATGCTGTCAATAGTTCATGCATTACTTTTTCATAACCATGCTTAAAAATCATGTCGTATACTGGTTGTGTATAGTATCCACCAGCTTCTTTAACTTCGTCACGCTCATCTTTCATGTCAACGACGTAAAATTTATTATCTTTATGTTTGTAAACATAGCTTTTTTGAGAAGCCTTACCAGATCCAACCAACTGATCGTTTTGGCGCTCCGCTTCCTTACGGTTAGAAAAACCTTTACTGACAAATTTCATTTTATCAATCTGCGCTTCTGTAACTTCGTCACGCTCATCTTTCATGCCACTGTAATCTTTATCATAGTTCTGAAATTCGTCATAACTCATGTACATGTCAGTGTCTGGATCGTAATAACTGCCTTCTTTTGGATCATAGTAAACTACTTTGCCGCTTAGTGTAGAGAAAGGACCTTCTAATCCACTACGGGCTTGATATTTTTCTTTATTGATTGCTGGGAGAACTTTGTAGCCCTCATTTAGTTGTTTTAAACGCATTATTTCACTCCAGATTTTTTTCTTGCTTGAGCTAATGCTGACTTAAACATGTCTTTAGCCACTACTTTAAGCTCACTGTCTTTCTTGTCATCAAAGTTCGTTCCTTCGTCCAACTCTGCCTCGCTTAGGATTTCTACCATGTCATCGCCATTACGCAATGCGCCTTTTTTAACACGAACATTTGCTGCACCATACATTTTTTCAGCTTCTGCTGGAGACAAACTAGTTTGCTTCCAACGCTTTTCTGCTTCGTTTACACTTTCAGCACTTGCCATTTCTTTACAATCTGAGCATCTGCCATGTCCTTGATAAACATCCATAATAGGAGCGCCACAGCAATTACTTACCATGCCTTCTTCATTTTCGTCACCTGGAGAGTAAGATTCGTTTTCAGCTTTTGCCGCATGTACTGCTTTACGCTGTGCGTGTGATTTATATTTGCCTTCACTAACTGACTCGACAAATTGTGCAGCAAGTTTATTAAGTGACTTGATTGCATCAAAGTCCTCAATATTGTTTGCCAATAGTGCGTTATTATTTTCAATCCAACGAGCAATTGTTGGGCGAGCATCTGCATCTGGACCATAATCGTTTTCTAGTTCATAAAAGTCATCAAACAAACTATCATCGCCAATTAAGCTATACATTTTATCAGCAGCATCTTTTGCTGAAATTGGATCTTGGAAAAGTTCAATAAGTTCTCCAACTGCTGTCATATCTGATGGAATAGACCAAGTACCTTCGTTCATATCAGGATCTGCGGCTGGCTGTGGTTGAATTGCCATTGGTAGTTGCGGTTCCATTTCTGGCTGTGATTGGTTTTTCATAGCATTGTATTCAGTGTAACGACGAACTGCGTCAATGCCTTCACTTGCTGCAACAATTTTAGTATGAACCCATGGTTCTAAATCATCACGGTCGTCAATCATACCATGCAGTGCAATTGCATTTTTTGCTAGGAAGTATAGTTGGCTACGTGCCATAAATCCGTCATCATCTTGATCATCTAGAACACCTTCCGATAAAACTTGTGGCGTTACTGCTGACACAATTGAATTAGATGCTTCAGTTAATGCACGGTTCACCGCCGAGATTACCGAAGTATCGCCGCCACTCTCAATGATGGCTTTTTCTAGTTTACCGCCCGGGCGGAATGCGTTAAAAAGTGAATCTATTTGTTCATGTGCCTTCAAGAATGTATTATTAATTTTTTGTTCCATAAGTCGTTACCTTTTTTCAATGCCACGACTGTTCTTACCGCCGCGAGCCCTTAATTCTTCTAATTCTTTGTATGTTTGTAATATGCTTGATAATTTAGCATCGAAAACACCTCGTAAAATATAATCTACATTATCCCATTCACCACGTTCTGCACGTACTGCTAGCTCTTTTAAATCACGCACAAGTCCTTGCTCAATACTTTTCAATTTTAGAACACCATAGCCACTGATTGCCACTTCTGGGTTCATTGGGTCTTGTGGATCTATTTTATTAATTGATTCTTGTAATTGCGTAAACTTCATGATTTTACCTCTTTTGGATATCCAGGCTGCTTCTTTAGATTCTTTGGTTTACCCAAATAACCTTTTGGATCGACAGCTCTGCGGATCATTTTCGGTTTGCCAAATAGCGGAAACGCCACACTGGCGAAATTGCCGGCCATGCTGTCTCCTGCTTCTGCATCTTCTGATATTACATCATTAATCTTCATATATGTATTTAGCAAATATTAGTAGTTTTGTGTAACTGACATCAACTTCATAACATTTTCCCATGTTTTTGGTACATTAATTACTAAATGGATACTGTTATCAAACCAACTATGAGTACGATGTGTCTTACGGGTATCTACATAATATGCTTTGCCTGGCGTAATAGGCCAACGACGCCCATCCATTTCCCATTCATATGCATCATGCTGTGTTGCTCGGCTAAGGAATGCCACAATGCGGAATGTACTTCGTGTTAGCTGTGGATTATCTTTGTGTGGCGGGAACCATCCTCCTGCGTGAGTACGCACTAGCATTGAACGTCCCAATGGCTGAAAGAAGTCTAGCATTTCATGCAAAGATGTCAAGTCTTCATATAACTCATTTTTAGCATTGAAATCACATTCGTCGAGTTTGCGTCCATGTCTGCGTCGAGCTTCGGGCATACTCAACCCATCATTGTAACTGTCTCCTGGCATACCCATTAGACATAATCCGTCACGATTGTTGACTACGCCCTCACGTCGTAGATATGGAACCCATTTGTCATCATATTTTGCAATTTGCTTACGGAAATGTCCTAGATCAATCTCATATTTTAAAGGCTCCCAAATGCTCATTGCACTTAATTGTAATTCGCATTTAATATCTTCTGCTGTTGGTTCGAACTTAGTTTTATCACTATCCAACCATTTTTGATAATAATTTCCCTGAACATTTTGATTTGCTCGTGGTATTAGTTGAATTGGATTTCCATCCTTGTCTAATAATTCTTCACTCATCTTTTGTGCCTTCTATATATTTAATAGCCTGCTTTGCTTTGCGGCGATCGTCTTTTTTACTGGATAATTTAGCTTTTTTCTTTTTAGCTACTGCAATACGATTTATTTGCTTTTCGTTGTAATCAATACCTGATTTCATTGCAGTCCAAATTTTAGCATCTTCTTTGGCAACACTATTCATTGGACCATGTGTTTCTAAAAATAGTTCTTCAGGATCTATCTTCTTCTTAGACATTGTACTAATCCTTTACAATTTTGTCAATGATATTTATCGATAGAACTGAACTCTCAATTTTGTCTTTTCTGCAACTCTTAAACTTGCCTTGTTGTCAGGATTAATATACGCCCACAACTGAGCATCTCCCAAGTATTCTCTACAGGCATTGATAGCATGTGTTGCTATGCCTAGATTTTGGTAATGTGCTGCTACAAAATAAGCTGTTTCATTATCATTTTTAACTTCAACAGCCCCCACCAGGATGCTGCCGTTTAGCCAAATACCCCATGTGTTGTAATCATTAATAAAACGCATAGCAGCTTCTTTGTTGAATGGCCATTCCAAATAAGCACTATTAGCAGTGTCTTGTTTGATGATGGCAGTTAACTGAAACGCATCGCCTGGACGTAATTTTTTTAATTGTATTTTCATATTATGATGTTATTCACTGGCTTTTTGAGTTTCTGAAACGGTGCATATTTTTTATCTTTATATGTAGATAAATTATAATTGTCTAAAACACCGGGTATTGTTTCTTCTAATGGCATTCCATAACCAATGCATAATCCCATATAAGGTGATAAACGATCACTGTCTCGGTATGGATCCATAACACTGCATTTATCAGCACCAAATGTTTGATAAAGTTTATTTGTTAATTCCTCACATACTTGAATACGATTTCCACTTGCGTTCATTCCACGTGTACACCCAACTGCACTAGTATCGTATCCTTTACGCAATGCTTCTGCCATTAATGCTCCAAATACTATCCCACTGTTGCGCCGGGCAAATAACTGCTGTTTTTCGTTTAGCATTGTATTCATACAAAGAAAAATATATGGCGCTGTGACAATTTGTATCATATCTTCATCAGAAAATGCATCGTCAGCATCATTAATTGTATAATAGAATACGTTGTCCAATAACCATTGTTTAAGTACAGCATGCTCTGGTGTAAGTAAGAACCAAAAATGATCTATTTTGGATTCTTGACTGGGTACATATTTTACAATGTCAGCAATCGCTGATATATCTTGTTGAGGTGGTACCCTGTCTTCATAAAACCGCCTAACATTGTATCTAGATTTCCAATGTTCCATGATCTACTTGCAGTTACAACTAGCTTTGGATCCTACATAACCTGCTACTACACCTATTACGCCCGTGATACTCATTTGTAATAGTTCGATAATGTTTTGATCTAAATCTGCGTCATGATCTGCTGCCATAGCAAATTCATCTACAATAATAATACTCAGTAATCCCATAAGGCCTACTGCCATTATTAATACTATTATACCTCTAATATCTTTCATTTTTGTTTCTCCTTTATATGAATTTAATTAACTGCTACTATTATTTATGACTACGGATATGTGTTTTACAAAACTAGTATCACTTACCCTGGGCACCTTATCCACATCACTGGTTGTGACTGAGAATGTTTCTGGATTATTACTGTACACAATAACACAATTTATTTTTGGTTGCTTGATTGTTTCAATAGATTGTAGTTGTACTACATCAGTACCAATACCAAATTGTTCCACTAATGAAATAACAGGCTTGGTACTTTCACTAATATATTTATCTAAGAATTTATCATCATTTATGGCATCCTGTAGATTCAATTGCCACATATGCACATCGTATAATTTTAGATCTTTGTCATAAACTGCAACCGGAAAGACATCAGTTTCGCAACCGTCTCCCCAAAATTTGTTTATTAGATCAAGATAATTGTCCTTGCTTATACCATCTCTTCCTAAGTTTTGTGGCATACATCCCCATAAAAATATACAACCGCTATATTCAAATACATGTATTCTGCTGGGTTGTCCGCCATCAAACTGCGGCTTGCCACTGGGTAATGTTAAACAACTATGAAATTTTATAAAATTTTGAGCTGTTTTTCTTGTTATAACACAGGTTCCGCCTTGAGATAATCTTGTATCATTTTCGCTAGATACCAAAAATTCTGTGTTATAATTTTGGTTATCAAAATATTTAACAAAATCTGAATACCAATCTTTACTACAACGTTCTATAAAACATACATCCAATTCAAGTTGACTGGCAAGAAAAGCATTTAGTTCATTCCAACTTTGTGCTTGTCTTCTATCAATACGATAACACCAATCAATCATTGATATTTTTAGAATGTTAATTGTGCGGGTCATGTATTGGTTCTTTTTCCGTTTACTTAACTATCAGCCAAGTTTTCGTTTAAGAAATCTTCTAATTCTGATTCGCCACTTGGACTAATTGCCCATGCACCACGACCACCGTAAATCATACCACTATCATCTAGTTCATCATATATTCTACTCATTGCTGGTGTTAGGCTTTGTGTATCTTCTTCGAAGTCTAATCCTAGATCATTTGCTGTTTTGATTGCCGCAAGTAACAGCATAGTACCGTAACCTTTGGCACGATACTCAGGAAAAATCTCTGCTTGATTGCGAACAATGTCATCTTCACGTGCGTGTGTGTATTGTCCAACATGCTTGCCGTCTACGATTAAATCAATGGTAAACCCATCTGGGTTCTTTTTTGTTCTAAATTCTTTAGACTCTGATATGATTTCTGAAATCTGCATTATTTTCTCCCCGACTTCATATTTGCGCACCAGTGATACATTTTGGCCTTTTCGCCACTTGCATTACTAGCTTTTTTACGTAATTCAGTTACGCTTCCGTCGCAACTAGCACCTGCACGTTTTACACGCCCTGGTCTGCTTTTGCCTTTTACTTTACCGTCTGCAAAGTTTTCTTCTAGTGCGTCCCAATACTCTTGTTCACGTGGTACTGGTTTAGGGTTAGTTAGTTTGAAAAATTCGGTGCCGCGATTTGCCGTAGTACTTTGTTCTAACTTCCAATTTAGTTGGCTAGCAAGTTTTTTAGCAAATCTAGCATACAGTTTTGCTCTACCATCACTAGCATGTTCATCTTTGTTAGCACCAAAGTCAAAACTTTCTACGTGTTTAATGCCTACTGTGTTGATCCACTTGTTCATCATTGCAACTACAGTAGCGAATACTCTAAACTCGTCGCCTGCTTCTGTTTTTCCCATGCTCTTTCCAACTGAAAAGTCAATACCAAAGTTATCATAGTCTATTGTTTCAAAGTCCATTCTTAGCACACCGTTTGGTGTTTGCGCCGTTGCTACAAACTCTTGTGAGTCACTAGGACCTTTAAGATTGAATGGATAAGGATTGTC
>Ga0206124_10002164_pt1 | contig 14851 bp, 16 predicted proteins | sample Helgoland_Spring_3_FD_148671 | JGI IMG/M metagenome (GOLD analysis project Ga0206124, IMG submission 148671) | Pelagic subsurface seawater microbial communities from Kabeltonne, Helgoland, North Sea - Helgoland_Spring_Bloom_20160321_2 | ecosystem: Environmental > Aquatic > Marine > Epipelagic ... | reverse complement strand
GCTGTGAATAGAATCCAAATCCACAGTCAACATGCCGTTGTTATCGATGGCATCGATAATTGCGAGTGCGATCGAATTATCTTTTTCGGATATATGAGTCAGATTGAGCTGCCACAGAAGATGGTCTTGTAGAGTGCCTTCGGCGCTGGTGCGTGATTCGAAGTCTGATGAATCTCCATCGAAGGAATTCGACTGGGATGAGGTTCCGGGATAGATGTCATCCCAATGGGTGTCTACGGCGAGATCATTGGGAATCTCATTCTGCCAGTCGCTATCGGCGCTATTCAGCTCGGCATTGTCTCTTGTTGAGGTGCTATCTTCGGCCGCTGGAGGTTCGTTAAGGTCGGTAGTGGTGGAGTTGTCGTTCGTGTCGGGGGTATCGTCCTCGCTATTCTCGATCAATTCCAACATGGGGTTGGATTCTAGGGCCTGATGGATTTCTTGCTGAAGGTCTAGTGTTGAGAGTTGCAGAAGTCGTATAGCTTGCTGCAGCTGAGGAGTCATGGTCAGTTGCTGACCTAGCTTGAGCTGAAGCGATAATTTCATGAAGAATACATCTTATGACCGAGTTGGAAAATTATTAGTATTATAAGTATGTTGGAACCATGTAGCTCACGTTAGAGTAGTCGATTATAGCAAGATTCATGCCTGTATTGCATAGCCTTTTTGGCAAGAATTTTATGGCGGTTTGAGCAGGAATTCGAGGGTATTCGAGGAGGCTGTGCAGTCTGGTTCGAGGTCTTTCGTCCTCAGGTAATCTATATCTTGAACTGTTCGCCTAGATATACTTTTCTCACTTTTTCATCTGAGAGTATTGCTTCGGCATTGCCCTGGGCAATAACTTGTCCCTCACTAACGATGTAAGCTTTCTCGCAGATATCCAGAGTCTCTCGAACATTGTGATCGGTCAGAAGAATGCCAATATTGCGCTGCTTCAAGTGTTGAATAATTTGTTTGATATCGCTAACGGAAATCGGGTCTACACCGGCGAAGGGTTCATCTAGCAGGATAAATTTCGGATCGGTGGCAAGTGTTCGTGCGATTTCTGTTCGTCTACGTTCACCCCCCGACAGGCTCATGCCTTTGTTGTGTCGAATATGTTGTATATTAAATTCGTCTAGAAGCGACTCCAGCTTTCTTTGTCTCTCGGCGCCGCTGAGGTCATTACGGGTTTCTAAGATAGCCAGGATATTGTCTTCAACGCTGAGCGTGCGAAAAATGGAAGAATCCTGGGGTAGATAGGCGAGTCCATGGCTTGCTCGCCGATGGACGGGCGCTTCGGTGATGTCATCGTTTCCCAGCAGTACCTTGCCTTTGTCTGCCGCGACGAGCCCCACTATCATATAGAAGCAGGTAGTTTTGCCGGCTCCATTGGGACCCAGTAGTCCTACTATTTCACCCTGTTGAATTGAAACTGAGACGTCGCGAACGACTTCTCTTTTTTTGTAACTCTTGGCAAGGTTGTGGGCTTCTAGCATTTTCGATTCAATTCGTTGAGCTAAATACGCCGGTGCATGGGCCCGGTGCTTCGCGGATTAAATCCAGATCAGCGATATAGATGATAGCGCTGCACTTTAGGTTGGAACTGGGCGATTCAATAACGGCCTCTCCTACAAGTTCAATAATCGAGTAGCCATCGGTTTCGTCTGTGTAAAAAGTGATGGTATTGCTGGAGCCTTTTACAGGCGCGCCGCTTGAATCAAGTTGTTGCTCATAATAAACAGGATTTCCAATTACCGTAATCTTGCTAACTTCGTTATTGCTAATGCTGGACTCGATAGTCGCTGCATCGCCGCGAATTTCCATCGTGCCCTGAATGATCTTTACGTTATCGGACATTTCGAGAACGCGAATCCCATTCGCAATGCTCATGTGCGAGCCGCCGTCAGCGCTGAAAATCAGTTCCTGCTGTTTGTCGGACTCTAAAGCTAGTGAGTTACCTGAAGTTAAGCAGCCGATAGCAATGAGTCCGGTCATCATAATCGGCGCAAAACTTTTACTGTGTCGCTTGTTCATATCGGCCCTTGATTTCACGCAAGAAAGTAATTTCATCAGTCTTCAGGTTGGCTAGCATTCCTATAGACGATTGTTCTAATGCTTTTGTTACAACAGATACTGCTAGATCGGTCTCTAGAATTTCTGATTCTGGGTTCAGGGTTAGAAACTCACTCGATATCAATGTTCTATTCCCGAAATCGTCAAGACTGTAGACTTGTACATCCCCTACAAGTTCTATTTTATCTACTCTGGTATTTGATGCGGTTTCAGATGAAGAAATTCTGCCGGAATCGGCAACGATATTCCAGCGGGAATCGCCTTCTTGAAATAATCGGATAAACGGTTTCTGTAACTCAGTGGTATCGTCGTTGTAGTGAACCTGTCGCTGCGCCTGCAGTGTGTAATTAATTTTACCGTCCACATCGTAAAGAATCGTATTAATACCTTCGGAGTAGGCATTAAAGTCTAGATTCGCAGCCGCTGATGGAGTGTCGGGGTTATTGCCAGGCGAGTTAAAGGTATTTAAGCCGAGGAATAGTGCGACAGCAATTAATCCTGGGACAATGAGCAGGCCTGTTCGTTGCATAATGTGCTAGCGCTTGAAAAGGGTGGTAAGTATTTGAAGCCTAACATGAATCTATTGCTTCGTGGTCCAAATAATGGAGGAGCTATCGCTATATGCTGGTTGCTATCTAAGTAGGCGGGCTCAGGAAAGGCTGAAGATTGCCCTGTGCTGCCAGAATAAAATCAGTGATTTCTCTAACGGCACCTTCTCCGCCATGGCGTGCGGTCACGACCTGTACAGCGTCTTTTACCGCGTAGTGTGCTCCCGGTACCGAGAAGCTGAGACCGACGGCTCTAAGTACCGGTAGGTCTGGCAAGTCATCGCCGGCATAGCAGATGGCGCCGAGTGGAATGGCTTGTTCCTTGCTGATTTCCTGTAAGACATCAATTTTATCTTCGCGGCCCTGGTAAAGGATGTCGATGCCCAAATCTGCGGCTCTTTTAGAAACGATAGCAGACGTTCTGCCAGTGATTATTCCCACTGCTATCCCAGTGCTCATGAGCATTTTAATCCCGTGTCCGTCCAGGCTATGGAAGGCCTTAATCTCTTCCCCGGAATTCGAAAAGTAGAGCCTGCCATCGCTGAGGATGCCATCGACATCGAGCAGAAGTAATCTGATCTTACTCGCCGCTTCGGTTGCCTGTTCTTCGGTGGTGCTAAAAAGCATGCATGCCTCTGGATTAGACTACATTTGATTGAAGCAGGTCATGCATCTTTAGCATGCCCTCAACAGATGGTGTTTCGCCCTTCACGATAAGAACATAGACGTTCGATTCCTGCATGATTCTGGCTGCCTCGGCAGCGAGAGCATTAGAGTCTATATGCTTGAAGGTGGACGACATGACCTCGTCGATAAGTGTCTCTTGAATATTCTTGCCGGAATCTATTGTGCGCCTCAGGTCGCCGTCGGAGAATACGCCGAGTAGTTCTCCGTTTTTACCTATGATAGTTGTTAAGCCAAAGCCTTTGCTGCTCATCTCTAAAAGAGCTTCGGGCAGCGTGGTGCCGGTCATGACCTTCGGGATAGCATCTCCGGAATGCATCACATCCTTTACTTTGACCAGAAGGCGCCTGCCGAGATTGCCGCCGGGATGGGAGATGGCGAAATCATCGCGTGTGAACCCCCTCGCTTCCAATAAGGCCATAGCCAGAGCATCGCCAAGTACGAGAGCGGCAGTAGTGCTCGATGTGGGGGCCAATCCAAGGGGACAGGCTTCCTCGTCTACCCTTGCGTCTAGGTTTGCCGATGCAGCCATGGCTAATTCCGACTGCTTATCACCGGTTAAGCTGATTAGAGGAACGCCTTTTCGTTTTAATACCGGTAGCAGAGACAATATTTCCGAGGTCGTCCCAGAATTAGAGATGGCGAGAACTACGTCGTCTGCGGCTATCATGCCGATATCGCCATGACTTGCCTCGGCGGGATGCACATACATCGCAGTGGTGCCTGTGCTGGCCAGGGTCGCGGCAATTTTCTTACCAATATGGCCGGATTTGCCCATGCCAATTACGACTACTCGGCCCTTGCTTGCAAGGATGATTTCGCAGGCGTTTACAAAGCCAGCGTCAACTCGATTGAGTAATTCGGCGACAGCACGATTCTCGATCTCGATAGTTCGAAGTGCGCTTGATATGAGGGACGAGTGGGTATTCATAGTTCACAGATCATACCTTACCAGAGGGCGTCAGACTACTTCGGGGCGCAGGTCTGTTAAAGCTGATACAGCATTACGCCAAACCATCCGAGGTAGATGGATATGAATACAGCGCCGTTGAGGCGACTGATCATCTTGCCCTTCTTGACCCCTTGATAGCAAAAGTAGGCGAGCAAGAGAGTGAGGAATAATACGCCGATATAGTCTCTATAGAGAAGTGCGGGTTCGATCACTCCCGGTGCAAATAAACCGGGAAATGGAAGCACTGCGAGTAAATTTAGAATGTTCGATCCAACTATGTTTCCAATCGCCAGATCGTGATGTCCCTTGAGTACGCAGGTTACTGATGCGGCCAATTCAGGCAGGCTGGTGCCGAGAGCTACTACAGTTAGTCCGATAATTGCAGTGGATACACCTAGAGACCCGGCAATCGATGTTGCCGCAGCTACGAGTGCCTCGGCACTCAAGACCAGGAGTGCGAGGCCTAATACTAAATAGGCGCCAGCTTGCAGGCTGCTTATTTCGCTTAGTTCTTCATCGGCGAGTTCGGGCATTACCCCTGTTTTAACTTTCTTGCGAAAGAGTCTGTAGCCAAAATATACGGTAATTGTGATTAACACTACGGCATCGAAGACGCCCAGGAAAAGATCCAAGAATAAGGCCCCGGTAACAAATGTGACCAGTAATAGTGCGGGAATCTCTTTCTTGACTAGCGACTCTGGAGGCTTAAGTGGGCTGATCACTGCAGCGACACCGAGTGCTACTCCGACATTAAAAAGATTTGAGCCTAGGGCATTGCCGACTGCGAGTTCTGGTTTGTCGTTTAGTGCAGAAACGGCCGAAGAAAAAATTTCTGGAGCTGAGGTGCCGAATGCGACGATAGTAAGACCGATCATCAGGGGGGAGACCCCTAAATTTCGGGCGAGAACCGATGCGCCAAATACAAACTTGTCCGCTCCCCAGATTAAGCCAACAAATCCGAGAACGATAATGATCGGGTCGAGGAACATAGAGGAAGTATTCTTAGATGCCTAGGTAAAGCGGTCAATTAGAAGATTCTTTGGGGAGCTTTGCAAGTAATAATTTATTGAACTGTCTATTTGATGTAAACTCCGCCACTGCTCTAGTAAGGTTCTCTAAGAAAGTTCAGCCAATATTCAGCTCTTTTTGTGTATTTTAGATCTGCAGGTATCCGATTAGCGGATTTAAGGACTCAGCTTCGAGTAATGATGAAGGATAAGCAAATGAAATCATTGAATAAATACTTAGTCACCCTGGTCCTTGTTGGAATGTTGCCAGCGCTCAGTTATGCCCAGCAATACACGGCTGTTGAGACTGCCAAGACCGGAGTGGAATCGCTTCTAGCTACAGTTCAAGAGTCTCGAACTCTTTTTCTCTCGGATCGCGATGCCTACTTCTCCGCTGTCGAGGGAGCGCTCACTTCAATCGTAGATTTTACTGCTGTCGCAGAGGTGGTAATGAACCGTTTTGCGGCCTCAGCTAGTGACGCTCAGAAGCAACGCTTCGCCGATATTCTAAAGAATACATTAACCCGTTTTTACGGTGCTTCGCTGGTTGCCTACGAAGGGCAGGAGCTGGTCTTCCTTCCGGCCAGCAATACAGACGCTGATCCCCGCGGCGATACCGTGGTAGGCATGGAGTTGCGTGGTGGTGACTCCAATCTGCGTCTGCAGTACCAGATGTTCCTCAATGAGAATGATGAGTGGAAGCTTAAGAACCTAAGCCTGGCTGGTATCAATCTGGGTCGGCAGTATTTCACGCAGTTTTCTGCCTTGATGGGGCAGAATGACAACGATATCGACGCTGTATTGGATAACTGGAAATAGAACGGAGTAGAAGATTGGACGCGAGTCAGATTACCGAACTGCTTAATGCAAAGCTTACAGACTGTCAGGTAGCCGTTGATGGCGGTGATGGCAAATATCTTGTATCCGTTGTTGGCGATGTGTTTGAAGGATTGAACGCCGTGAAGCGACAGCAGGCCATTTACAAAATTTTGAACGAGCATATAACGAGTGGAGCCATTCACGCAGTCACTATGAACCTGATGACCGTGAACGAAAGTCAGACCTCCTGAATACACTTTCTTCCCGCCGAGCAAATAAATGGATAAATTACTAATCAAGGGAGGCGTGAGCCTTCAGGGCGAGATTCGAATCGCAGGTGCCAAGAATTCCGCTTTGCCCATATTGGCTTCCACTCTACTAACTCACGATACGGTGCAGATTTGTAATCTGCCACATTTGTTCGATATCACAACGATGATCGAGCTGCTCGCCTGCATGGGCGTTGAGCCTGTCATCGATGAAAAACTAAATGTGGAAGTGAATAGCAGTACGATTAAGCATTTCAATGCTCCCTATGAGTTAGTCAAGACTATGCGAGCGTCTATCCTGGTGCTGGGCCCCTTGCTAGCTCGCTATGGTAAGGCCGAGGTAGCGCTTCCAGGCGGGTGTGCGATTGGTAGCAGGCCTGTGAATCTCCACATTTCTGCGCTGCAGGCTATGGGTGCAGACATTGTTGTAGAGGATGGCTATATAAAGGCTTCTGTAGACGGAAGGTTGAAGGGCGCGAATATCTTCATGGACCTGGTTACCGTGACGGGTACTGAGAATGTCATGATGGCCGCCACACTCGCCGATGGAAAAACGGTTATAGAGAATGCCGCGAGAGAGCCTGAAGTTGTGGATCTGGCCAACTGTCTAGTCGCGATGGGTGCAATCATTTCAGGGCAGGGCAGCGATACCATAACCATTACCGGTGTTGAGAAACTGAACGGTTGCAGCTATTCGGTAATGCCGGATCGAATTGAGACAGGCACCTACCTGATTGCGGCGGCGGCGACTCGCGGGCACATCAAGGTCAAAGATACGCGGCCTGATATTCTCGAGGCGGTGCTGAGCAAGCTAGAACAGGCAGGCGCTGATATTACAGTAGGCGAAGACTGGATAGAGTTGGATATGCACGGCAAGCGTCCAAAGGCAGTCTCCCTGAGGACGGCCCCCTATCCGGCCTTTCCTACAGATATGCAGGCGCAATTTACTGCGCTTAATTCAGTGGCCGAGGGCACGGGTTCCATCACTGAAACGGTTTTCGAAAATCGCTTCATGCACGTTCACGAAATGAATCGCATGGGCGCATTGATAACGGTAGAAGGAAAGGTGTCGAGAGCCTGAAGGGTGCGCCAGTTATGGCAACCGACTTGAGGGCATCGGCAAGCCTGATTATCGCCGGGCTTGTTTCGGAAAATGAGACAATAGTGGATAGAATCTATCATATCGATCGCGGCTACGAATGTATCGAGGAGAAGTTGCAGTCGCTAGGCGCACATATTCGACGAGTGCCTTCTTAGGAAAAGCGAACTTTTTTCAGTCTTGCGAGTTTATCTTTAAATGAATTCCAATCAGTTAGTCATAGCCCTCACTAAGGGGCGTATCTTGGAAGAAGTGCTGCCCTTGTTTGCGCAGGCTGGAATCGTGCCTGCTGAAGATATTAACAAGAGCCGTAAACTAATCTTTGATACCAACCGAGAGAATGTAAAGCTGATGGTGATTCGGGGGACTGATGTTCCCACCTATGTCGAGTTTGGCAGCGCTGATATAGGTGTTGTCGGCAAAGATCTGTTACTCGAATACGGTGATGAGGGATTCTACGAACCATTGGACTTGAAGATAGCAGTCTGTCAGATGATGACTGCAGAGCCCGTGAACGCTAAACCGGTTAAGGGCAGGCTCAAGGTTGCGACCAAGTTTACCAATATTGCCAAGAAGTATTTTGCTCAGCAGGGGCAGCAGATTGAGCTAATAAAGTTAAATGGTGCGTTAGAACTGGCTCCCATGATGGGACTCGCCGATGCCATAGTGGATATTGTCGATACCGGAAAAACCCTCAAGGCGAATGGCTTGGAGCCGCGTGAGCTCATCGCAGAAATTAGCTCGCGAATAATTGTCAACAAGGCCTCTATGAAAATTAAGAATGCTTTGATACGAGAAATATTGGGTCAACTGCGCGACGCAGTCGATAAGAAATAGCGCTAGCATGTCCAGTACAGTCATAGATATTAACCGACTCAACGCCTCCGATAGCGACTTCGAAGATCGCCTCGCTACTCTATTGCAGCGCGAAATGATTGTCGCCGAAGAAGTTACTCATACTGTTAGTGATATTCTGCAGGAAGTAAGAAGTAGGGGTGATTCCGCGGTTGTGGAGTATACCAAGCGATTCGACGGTTTCGCGGCAGACTCCATCGACGAGCTGTCGGTTTCGCAAGAGCAGATGCAGCATGCACTGCAGAGTATTTCGAAGGAGCAGCGAGAAGCGCTAACACACGCCGCTGATCGAATACGAAGCTATCACGTGAAGCAGAAGCAAGATTCCTGGACTTATACTGAGGCAGATGGCTCGGTCTATGGTCAGAAGATAAGCCCCTTGCGACGTGTTGGTGTGTATGTCCCAGGCGGCAAGGCTAACTACCCGTCATCGATGCTCATGTTGGCGATTCCTGCACAGGTCGCAGGTGTTAAAGAGATAATCGCAACAGTTCCGACGGCCTATTCAGAGGCGGGAAGGCTGGTATTTGCTGCTGCTGCGCTTGCTGGGGTTACCAAGCTTTACACTATCGGTGGCGCTCAGGCTGTGGCGGCACTAGCCTACGGCACGGCAACGATCGACAAGGTCGATAAGATAGCTGGCCCGGGTAATATTTATGTGACGGTGGCAAAGAAACTAGTCTTCGGTGAGGTCGGTATCGACATGATAGCAGGGCCTTCTGAGTTAACGATCATCTGCGATGGCAAGTCGAACCCTGATTGGATCGCCATGGATTTGTTCTCTCAGGCAGAACATGACGAACAGGCGCAGTCGATCCTGATATCCGATGACGCTGCCTTTCTCGATGAGGTAAAGAACAGCATAGATCGCCTGCTGCCAGGAATGTCCAGGCGTGACATCATCTCGGTATCGCTACGCAATCGCGGCATATTTATTCTTGTAGGAGATCTGCAGGAGGCGGCAAATGTGAGTAATATTATTGCTCCAGAGCATTTAGAGATTTCGATTGATGAGCCTCAAGCGTTGCTCGACTCGATAGAAAATGCGGGCGCAATCTTCATGGGTCGTTACAGCGCGGAAGCTTTGGGAGACTATTGTGCGGGCCCCAGCCATGTATTGCCTACATCAGGTTCTGCAAAGTTTTTCTCTGCATTAGGCGTGTATGATTTTCAGAAGCGCAGTTCAATAATCAACTGTTCAGAATCCGGTGCCAATACCCTGGCAAGAACGGCATCGGTTATAGCGCGTGACGAACACCTGGAGGCGCATGCGCTTTCTGCTGAATATCGATTTAAGAGTGTCGATTAGAGACTTTGTAAAACCAGACTAGAGTCGCCTGTGTTGTTAAGGCTCTATGATGATAGCCTGTCCAAATCCTAGCGTTGTGGGTAGTACGAAATTATCCCCGTCACGATAGATCTGTATATTTATCGAGTCACCCGGTTTCTTGTTACGCACTTCCATCATTATATTCTGCCCGTCGATGACGGATGTATCTTCTACCATGGTGATAACATCTCCGGGCTGAATGCCGGCTCTTTCTGCGGCACCACCCTCGTCAACGCTCTCGACCAACATACCTCGAATATTATCGACGCCGAAGAACAGCTGGCTGGATTGCGCGTTCAATGCCTCGCCGGTAATCACGCCCAGGTATCCGGCGTTTGCGTCGATAGCCTGCTCTGCCATCTCATGAAAGGCTTCAATTGCTTCACTTGCCGGTGTGGCGAAGCCGATGCCCTCGAAGTTACCCGATTCTGAAAATATAGAGGAATTTATACCTACTAGTTGTCCTCGAGAGTTAATAAGGGCGCCGCCGGAATTGCCAGGATTAATAGCGGCGTCGGTCTGAATGATGCCGGGATTGCTCTCCGATTCTTTGGTTAATGCGCTAATAATTCCCTGGGAGACGGACTGCCCAATATTTCTTGGATAGCCAATGGCGAACACAATGTCACCAATATGTAATGAACTGTCGTCACCAATCTGAATAGGGGTCAGGTTATCCATGTTGATATGTAATACTGCCAGGTCGCTCGCTTCATCCCATGCAACAACCGTTGCGGAAATCTTGCGGCCATCGTTGAGGGTAACCTCAGCATCGAATGCGTCGAATAATGTGTCGACGACATGCAGGTTGGTCAATATAAATCCATTCTCACTGACAATCACGCCAGAGCCGAGGCTCGCTCGCTCGCCAAGATATAGATTCAGGCGATCGTCGGAGGTGCGCTCGATAGATTCAACATTCACGTTGGTCGCATTGATGGAAACGACAGCGGGAGCGGCGAGCGCAATGGCTTCAGAGAATGATAAGGGGGCGCTAGTGGTGGGAGCGGTAGTCGCGACGGGGAGAGCCCGATTGCCAAGTTGTTGTAGCTGCTGGTACTGCAGAACAACGAGACCCAACAGAATGCCGCAGGCTACGGGCCAGCTTAAGTATTTGAGTAGTCTGTTTATGCCGCTCATGACGTCTTTGCCTGAATAGCTACTGTCTTGCCAGATGCGCCACCTCATCTGCTTGAGATAACACTATGTTATTATTGTCGGGCGAAACCAATATACAGCGTTGCCAAGGTGGATTCCAATGCCAGTTAGCCTGAAAGAGCTTGAAGCCGAATTAAAACAAGTGCTGCGACCCGAGCAGTTTAATGACTATTGCCCCAATGGATTGCAGGTGCAGGGGCGTGAACAAATATCTAAGCTAGTGACGGGGGTTACTGCCTGTCAGGAATTGATCGATGCAGCTGTCGCAGCGAAAGCCGATGCCTTGTTGGTTCATCATGGTTATTTCTGGCGTGGAGAAGATCAGTCGATATCGGGAATAAAGAAGTCGCGTATCGAGGCCTTGCTGAAACACGATATCAGTCTCCTCGCCTATCATTTGCCCCTCGATGTGCATCGAGAATTTGGCAATAACGTGCAGTTGGCGCAGCGCTTGGGAATCGAGATTGAGGGGGAGCTAGGCAAGCAGAACAATGACCCTATCGGGCTCACCGGAACCCTGGCTGAAGATGCCGATTTCGATTCGCTTCAGACTCTGATTGAGCAAAAACTCGGTAGGCAGCCCCTGGCAATAGAAGGGAAGTCGAAAAATATAAAATCAGTGGCCTGGTGTACTGCGGCTGCGCAGAATTATATCGAACTCGCCGTTGCCGCCGGTGTCGATGCCTACATCACAGGAGAAGTGTCCGAGCCCACAGTGCATATTGCAAGGGAGTCTGGCATCCATTTTTTCTCAGCCGGGCATCATGCCACCGAGCGCTACGGGGTTCAGGCCATAGGTAACTATCTAGCAGAAAAGTTTGGGTTGGAGCACCAGTTTATCGACATCGATAACCCGGTCTAACTGCGTAGCTGCGCTATTGGATAATCTCCTTCTCGCGCATTAATCGTAGAACCTTCTCCAGACACTCATCCGCAGACAAGGCCGCCGTATCCAGTTCGAGGTGCACGACCTCGGGCACACTATAGGGAAACGACAGGCCAGGAATGTCTGAGGATTCTGTTCCTTCTGCGGCAGCATACAATCCACTTGGGTCTCGCTGAACACAAACTTCCATGGGCGGATTGAGGTAAATAATGTAGCAGTTGTCTTTACCGATTACCCTAATAGCATGTTCTCTGGAATCGGCATTGGGCGCTACAAAGGAGGCGCAACAGATAACACCCGAATCATTCAGGAATCTGGCGATGTGGACGCTGCGTCTTAAATTTTCGGCGCGGCCCTCGGCGTCGTGAGCCAGGTCTTTGCTTATGCCCAGGCGCATAGTCTTGCCGTCCAATACGGTGCTTACGCGCCCGCGATCGAACAGTCGTCTCTCCAGGCCATGTGCGAGAGTGGACTTGCCGGATCCTGAGACGCCGACGAACATAATCGTGGCGGGCTTCTGACCATAACGCGCGGCGCGCTCTTCCTTGGTAACGATGATATTGCTGGATTCGCTGCGAGCGCTTCTTGGCTGCTGTTCACAGTCGATCATGCCGGCTCCGACAGTTACATTGCTGAGTCTATCGATAATAATGAAGCTGCCAGTGGCGCGGTTGTCCTTGTAGCCATCGAAACAAACTGTCTCATCCAGATTTATTTCTGTCAGGCCGATTTCATTCAATTCCAGCCCCGGGGCTGGATGCTTCTCCAGTGTGTTTACGTCGATTCGGCTATGAATCGTATTCAGGCTGCCGCTTACAGTCTTGCTGCCCAATTTGAAATCGAAGGCTTTCCCCGGAAGCAATGGGGTCTCTGCCATCCATACGACAGTGGCATCGAAGCGTATATCGCTGGCGGGAACATTCTCGGGATGCGCGAGTATGTCGCCACGGCTCACGTCGATCTCATCTTCCAGTGTGAGCGAAACGGCCATGTCTGCGTGAGCTAACTCAAGTTCTTCGTCGTAGGTTACGATGGATTTAATGCGGCTCGTTTTGTTCGACGGCAGGACCGTTATCTCGTCACCCTTGCGGATTACTCCTGAGGCGACCGTGCCGCAGAAGCCGCGAAAGTTTAAGTTGGGTCGGTTGACGTACTGCACCGGAAAGCGAAAATCGGAATAGTTCTTGTCGCCGGCAATCTCGATGCTTTCGAGAAGCGGCATCAATGCACCGCCGTCATACCAGGGAGTGTGCTCGCTTGGGTTCACCACGTTATCCCCGGTTAGTGCGGACATGGGTATAAAGTGGAAGCTGGCCGGGTCGAGCTTCTCGCTGAATTTTAGGTAGTCGGCTTTGATTTCATTAAAGACGCTCTCGCTGAAATCGACCAGATCCATTTTGTTGATGGCAACAATAATGTGCTTGATGCCTAGCAGGGAGGCAATGAAACTATGTCGCCGCGTCTGTACCTGAACACCGTGGCGCGCATCAATTAGAATTATTGCCAGATCGCAGGTGGAAGCGCCGGTGGCCATATTGCGCGTGTATTGTTCGTGACCGGGAGTGTCGGCGATGATGAATTTTCTTTTCGCTGTGGAAAAATAACGATAGGCCACGTCGATAGTAATGCCTTGTTCGCGTTCCGCCTGCAGGCCATCTACCAGTAGCGCCAGATCGATGTTCCCTCCAGTGGTTCCCGACTTAACGCTGTCGGCCTCAATGGCTCCAAGCTGGTCTTCATAGATCATCTTGGAGTCATGAAGCAGGCGTCCGATCAATGTGCTCTTGCCATCATCCACGCTACCACAGGTCAGCAGGCGCAGCAGTTCCTTGCGTTCGTGTTGAGCCAGGTAGGCACTGATGTCGGTGCTAATTAAGTCGGATTGATGTGACATGTCTGTTTAGAATCTCATGCGGCTGTGATTGCTGATTGCTGATTGCGTTGGGCTAGAAATAGCGTCGGCGTTTCTTGGCTTCCATGGAGCCACTCTTGTCAGAATCGATGAGTCGGCCCTGTCTCTCGGAACTTGTAGCCAAAAGCATTTCCTGAATGATCTCGGGAAGGGTTGTGGCGGTAGAGTCGACCGCACCGGAGAGTGGGTAGCAGCCCAGAGTGCGAAAGCGCACAGTCTTGGTTTCGATCTTCTGGCCTTCTTCAATAGGCATTCGATCATCATCAACCAGGATGTCAACACCGTCGATGTTAACGACGGGCCTGGGTTTGGCGAAGTATAAAGGTACGATGTCGATATTGTTTAGGTAGATGTACTGCCAAATATCCAGCTCGGTCCAATTGGATAGCGGAAAGACTCGAATGCTCTCGCCCTTATTGATCTTGCCATTGTAGATATTCCACAGCTCTGGCCTTTGGTTCTTGGGATCCCAGACGTGATTCTTGTCGCGGAAAGAAAACACTCTCTCTTTGGCGCGGGATTTTTCTTCGTCGCGTCTAGCCCCGCCGAAGGCCGCATCAAATTTATATTTATTCAGAGCCTGCTTTAAGGCTTGGGTCTTCATGATATCGGTGTGTTTTTCGCTGCCGTGGGTAAACGGGCCAACACCCGCGTCGACACCCTCCTGATTGATATGCACGATCATGTCCAGGCCAAGTTTCTCGATCTGCTGGTCGCGAAAGGCGATCATCTCCTTGAATTTCCATGTTGTGTCAACATGCATCAGGGGAAAGGGCAGTTTGCCTGGGTAAAAGGCTTTGAGTGCCAGGTGCAACATGACTGCCGAGTCTTTGCCGACTGAGTACAGCATAACCGGCTTGTCGAATTCGGCAGCAACCTCGCGCATTATGTGAATGCTCTCGGCTTCGAGTTGTTTCAGGTGAGTTAGATTGTATTCGGACATAATCTGTTAATTCATAGTGGACAGAGACAGCTGTCTGTCGAAAATTCGATGGGGTGCGTTAGTTGCTGCAGTGATCTTCGGTTTAATGCTTGGGCTGGTTTGAGGCTTCTTCTTCGCTGTTCGAGATTGACTTACTAATGCCAAACTCTTCGGATAGCGCACCTTTCTGGCCTGGGTCTTGCTTTGCCGCATAGTCTTTCGGAGGGTTCAGACCGCCAGCAGCCTCGGGCTCTTCATTGCTATCGAACACGGCATCGGAGCCGGCGGGTAGTAATTTGCTCGCCACTTCATTGCTGCATAGATCTTGGGCGCCGCTCGCCAAATGCTGATAAAA
>Ga0206124_10002163_pt1 | contig 14851 bp, 9 predicted proteins | sample Helgoland_Spring_3_FD_148671 | JGI IMG/M metagenome (GOLD analysis project Ga0206124, IMG submission 148671) | Pelagic subsurface seawater microbial communities from Kabeltonne, Helgoland, North Sea - Helgoland_Spring_Bloom_20160321_2 | ecosystem: Environmental > Aquatic > Marine > Epipelagic ... | reverse complement strand
GCTTGTATCTAAATCTTTAAAAAATCATTCTTCAGGAACTGATAGAATTGCTGAAGCGGCAGTTAATATAGATCATCATATCGTTGTAAACCTTCAAGGTGATGAACCATTTATTAATAAAGATGCAATTAGTGATTTAATAAATTCATTTAAAGACCCTAATGTTCAAATTTCTTCATTAATGACTAAGTTTAAGTCTTTTGATGAAATAAACAATCCAAATAATGTTAAGGTTATTGTTGACAATAAGAGTAATGCTATTTATTTTTCACGTTTACCAATTCCTTATGGTTCAAATAAAGTTCAAGATTATAATAGGCATATAGGTGTATATGCGTTTTTAAAAGATTCATTAATTGATTTTTCTAAATTAGAAAGATCAAAACTTGAAATAATAGAAAGCCTTGAAGGAAATAGAATTGTTGAGAATTCAAAAAAAATTAAAATGATTAGTACTTCATTTCATGGTATATCTATAGATACACCTGAAGATCTTCTAAATGCAGAAAAATTTAATTCACAAAATGATTAAAATTCTATCAAAGTTTATTTTAAATAAAGTTCTTGGATGGAAGGTTAAGGGTTTTTTACCTATTAATGATAAATATATTATTGCTGTTGTTCCTCATTCTAGTTACTTTGATTTAATAGTAGCTGTTTTGATAAGAACTTATTCTGGTTTGAAAATTAAATTTATTGGTAAAAAAGAATTATTCAATCCAATCACATCATTTTTTTTTAAATTTCTTGGTGGAATTCCAGTTGATAGAAATAAGAATGAAAACCTTGTTGATGCAGTTGTAGATCTTTTTAAAACAAATAAAATTGAAATTCTTGCAATTGCTCCAGAAGGAACAAGGAAAAAAGTAAACAAATGGAAGACAGGTTTCTACTACATAGCATTGAAAGCAAAATTACCCATACTAATGGTATCTTTTGACTATAATAGAAAAGAAGTAAAGATTAACAATCGATTTTACCCAACAGGAAACATTGATAATGATTTTAAAGAGCTCAAAAAAATGGTTAGTAATGTAATTGTTAGAAATAAAATTTAATTATCAGATTTCATATTATGATAAACATTTTGAACATCGTCATCTTCATCAATCATATTTATTAGTTTCTCTACTTTAATTATTTCATCCTCACTAAGGTCTTTCAATGTAATTGCTTCTCTTTCAAATTCACTAGATATAATATCAAATTTTCTTCTTTCTAATTCTTTTTGAAGAGATCCAAAATTTTCAAATTTTGCTGTAATACTTATTTCGCTTTCTGATTTGCTTAAATCTGTAACTCCAAAGTCTATTAAGTCTAATTCAAGTTCTTCAATGTCTAGCCCTTCGTCTCTTATTTGAAAGAAGCATAAATGATTAAATAAAAAATCAACTGACCCTGATGTTGCAAGGTTACCATCACACTTATTAAAGTAACTTCTTATGTTTGCAACAGTTCTATTATTATTGTCAGTAGCAGCTTCTACAAGAATTGCGATACCATGAGGACCATACCCCTCAAGTAAAATCTCTTTAAAATCTTCTGTGCTTTTTTCAGAAGCATTTTTTATAGCTCTTTCAATATTATCTTTAGGCATATTAGCAGCCTTTGCATTCTGAATAATGGCTCTTAATTTTGAATTTGTAGATGGATCAGGCCCTGAGTCTTTCACAGCAATTATTATCTCTCTACCAATTCTAGTGAAAGTTTTAGCCATATTAGACCATCTTTTCATTTTTCTGGCTTTTCTAAATTCAAATGCTCTTCCCATAGTTAAATAAAGGGTGTTTTTATAATTTCAGCTTGATAAATATTATTTCTAATCTTAATGTATATTAAATCATCTTTGTGATTTATATAATTAATATGTGCAAGTCCAATTCCTTTCTTTAAAATTGGTGAAAATGTACCCGAAGTAACCTTGCCAATAAATTTATTTTCCTTGTCAAATATTTCATAATCTTTTCTTGGTATTGATTTTTCTTTTAACTTAAATCCAATTAATTTTTTATCGCATCCATTTTGAATCTGCTCATTAATAATTTGACTACCTATAAAATTTGTTTCAATTTTTGTAATCCATCTTAAATTTGCTTCTTCTGTAGTTATATCTTCATTAATGTCATTTCCATATAAACAATACCCCATCTCAATTCTTAATGTATCCCTAGCAGCTAATCCAATAGGTTTTAGATTAAATTCTTTTTGACTAAACAATGCATCCCAAACAAAGCCTGTACAATGATTAGGTATATATAGCTCGTAGCCACCCGAGCCAGTATACCCAGTTTTTGAAATTATAATATTTTTAAACCCTGCAAATGAGGAAACAATAAATGAATAATTAGATATTAATGCTAAATCTTCATTAGTAAATTTTTGACATAATTCTTCAGCTTTTGGTCCTTGTACAGCAAGAAGTGACATTTCATCAGAAATATTAACTATAGAACAATTAAATTCACTATTCTGTTTAATGATCCAATTCCAATCTTTAGATATATTAGAAGCATTTACAACTAGTAGGTATTTTTTTTCTTCAAGCCTATAAACTATAAGATCATCAATAATACCTCCAGATTCATTAGTTAAGCAATTATATTGTGCCTTACCAACTTTTATTTTTGATATATCATTAGAACATATTTTTTGAATAAAATTTAGAGAATTTGATCCTGAAATTTCAATTTCACCCATATGAGAAACATCAAATACTCCAACTTCGTTTCTGATATGTAAGTGTTCTTCATTAACAGATGAATAGCTAATAGGCATAAGATAATTAGCAAATTCAACAATTTTTGCATTTAATTTTTTATGTTTATCAAAAAGAACTGTTTTTTTCATTAATTTAATATCTAAATATATTATTATGAGATTCAAAAATACTCTTTTTTTATTATTGATTTTTTCCTCTACAAGTATTCTTTCAGGTCAACAATATATTGACGATTTAGGTTCAGAATTTCATAAAAAGAAGAGACAAGAGTTTAGAGAACAAATGCCACAGAATAGTATTGCATTTTTTTTCACTGCACCAATAATGAAAAGGTCTAATGATACAGACTTTATGTATCACCAAGATCCTAATTTTTATTATTTATCTGGTTGGAGAGAACCACATGGTGTCCTAGTAATATTTAAAGATGATCAACAAGATAATAATGGATCATATAATGAAATACTTTATGTGAGAGAGAAGAATGAATATAGAGAGATGTGGGATGGAAGAAGACTTGGATTAAATGGTGCAAAACAAATGGGCTTTGATAGAGTTAAACTTAGATCAAATTTTATTAAAGATCCCTTCCAAATTCAAAGTTTTTCAAATGTCTTAAGCATGGATGTTAGAGATGATGTAAGAGATTTCAAAAATGACAAATATGATCTATATGATATTCAAAATAAGTTCCTAAAGATTATTGATGATAAAGAAGAATTAAGTGGTTTAGGAGACATTAAAAAAGAATTTAAAAATAGTTCAGTTAATAATATTATGTCCAGTTTAAGACAAACAAAGGATTCTTTAGAAATTAAACTATTAACTAAGGCTATCAAAATTTCTACCTTAGCTCAAATTGAGGTTATGAAAGCAATTCATGGAGAAATGACAGAAAGAGAGGTTCAAGGTATACATGAATTTATTTATAGAAAATATGGTGCTGCTCACGAGGGTTATAACTCAATTGTAGGTGCGGGAGCAAATTCGTGTATTTTACATTATGTAACCAATGAGGATATTAATATTGATAATGAACTAATTTTAATGGATCTTGGAGCAGAATATAGAGGTTATACAGCTGATGTAACTAGAACAATTCCAGTAAATGGTAAATTCTCTCCAGAGCAGAAAGAAATTTATGACTTAGTTTATGAATCTCAGGAAGAGGCAATAAAAAAAGCTATAATTGGAAATACTTTTAATGATATTTATGTTGAGAGTCTTGAAATAATTTCACGGGGCTTAATAAAATTAGGAATTATAAATGATCCTAAAGAAGCAAGAAAATACTATCCTCATGGAGTTTCTCATCATATAGGTTTAGATGTTCATGATCCAGGTTCAAGAACACTAGAAAAGAATATGGTTATAACTGTAGAGCCAGGTATCTATATACCTGAAAATAGTGATTGTGATCCAAAATGGTGGAATATTGGAGTAAGGATAGAGGATGATATCTTAATAACTGATACAGAACCTATAAATCTTTCAGTGGATGCTCCTAGATCATCAAATGAAATTGAAAAAATCATGAAATTAGATAGTCCAATTAATCAGCTAATACTTCCAGATATAAATGATTAATCTCTGTTAAGTAGTATTTCCTTTAGCTCAGAATAACTTTCAATTGACTGGGTTTTACTTTCTTTATTTAGAATTTTTTTTATTGAAGCTGGATATTTTATTTTTGAACTAATTGTGTCCTCAACAACATCTTTGAATTTTATTGAATGAGCTGTAGAAATAAATATCCCGTTTAAATTATCATCATTATTAATCATATACTGTTTTAATCCCAGATAACCAATTGCTGAGTGTGGATCAGTTAGATAGTTTTCTGAAGTAAATAATTTTTTAATTGCATCTTTAGTTGTTTTATCATCATAGCTAAATCCAGATATATTTTTTCTAATTTTTTGTAAATCATTATTATATATTTTTTGAATCCTTATAAAATTACTTGGGTTTGAGACATCCATAGCATTGGAAATTGTGGGACAAGTATTATTAGGTTCAAAAATACCGTCCTTAATATATCTGGGAATAGTATCATTTATATTAGTAGCAGCAATAAAGTGATCAATTGGTAAACCCATTGATTTTGATAGAATTCCTGCGCATATATTTCCAAAGTTTCCACTTGGAACAGAAAAGACATTTTTTTTATTATTCTTGATTTTTTTATATGCTAAAAAATAATAAAACATTTGAGGAAGCCATCTTGCAACATTGATTGAATTTGCTGAAGTTAAAGCAATTTTTCTATTAATTTCCTGATCATTAAATGCTTTTTTAACCATTGATTGGCACAAATCGAAATCACCTTCTACTTCAATTGCATTAACATATGATCCATTCGTTGTTATCTGTTTTTTTTGAACCTCACTGATTTTTCCCTTAGGATATATAATGCAAACATCAATATCCTTTGTATTCGAAAAACCTTTAGCTACAGCTCCACCAGTATCTCCTGATGTAGCAACTAAAACAGTAATTTTTTTTGAGGTATAGCTATCTTTGAAATAATTTAAACAGGATGCCATAAACTTAGCGCCTATATCCTTAAAAGCTAATGTTGGTCCATGGAATAGTTCAAGTGAATAAACTGATTGTTCTATTTTTTTTAAAGGAATTTTAAATGATATAGTATCATTTACTATTTCTAATAATTTATTTTTTGGAATTTCATCATCTATATAATTACTTATAACCTCATAACAAATTTCATTGTTATCTAGGGTTTTTAATGATTCAATAAAACTTTTAGGAAGTTTGACATCCTTTTCAGGAAAATATAATCCTTTATCAGGAGCTAATCCATTTATAACAGCCTTCTTAAATGAAGTAGGAGCTGAGTTATGATTTAAGCTTATATATTTCAATTGGATTCAAGTATTTTTATTCCTGTAGTATTAATTTTAGAAATAAACCCATCATAACTAATACCTAGTTTGTCATAATGATTAGTTGTAGCTTTTAAAATTTTTTCAGAGATAATAGAGTCGTTTGATAATGAAAAAATTGAGGGTCCAGAACCAGAAATTCCTGAAGCAATTGCACCATTAATTTTTGAAATTTTTATTAAGTTATCAAATTCTGGAATTAAAATACGTCTATTTGGTTCTGCAATAAAATCTACAATTGATCTAGACATTAGATCAAAATCTTCAGTATATAAACTACTAACAAACGAACCTAGATTGGCAGATTGTTTAACCATCTTTTCAATTTCAATCTTCTTTTTCACAACCTTTCTTGAATCTGAAGTTTTTAACTCAATGTTGGGCCTAATTATAATCACCTCTAGGCTTTTTGGCGAAGGAAGGTTAATAACATCAATTTCATTAATTGATCTAACCAAGGTAATTCCACCTAAGATAATTGGTGCAACATTATCTGCATGATATGAGTCGCTAACAAACTTTTCACCTTCCATTGAAAATTTAATTAAATCCAATTGACTAAATGGTGAATCAAGAAGTTGATTAATTGCAAATACTGTTCCAGCTGAACTAGCAGCAGAACTACCAATACCACTCCCAGGCTTTATACCTTTCTTTATCTCAATTTCAAAACCAAATTCAGTAGAAATATCTTTTAGTAAAGCTTGAGCTGCAATTCCAGCTACATTTTCATTAATATCACTAGATATATTATAGTCATCATTTGACTTGATGATTATACCTTTATTAGCTGTCTTAGTTACTGTAATTTCATCTCCTCTATTATTAAGGCAAACACCAAGAATATCATATCCACAGGATAAATTAGTAATGCTTCCAGGTGAAAAAACTTTAATTTTATCCATTTTCTTGACTTGCTTTTATTATATCAGCAAAAACACCAGATGCAGTAAATTCTCCTCCAGCACCAGCTCCTTTAACAACTAAAGGAGAGTCTTTGTATCTTTCAGTATAAAAAACAGTTATATTATCACTTCCAACTAAGTTGTAAAAAGGATGATCATTTTTGACAGCTTCAAGTCCAACACTAGCTTTACCATTATCAAGTTTTGCTACAAATTTTAACCTTGAATCCTTCATCTTTGCATTATTTAAAATAGTGTTAAAGTGTTCTTTGTTTTTCTTTAATGACAATAAAAAATCTTGTTTAGATTGAGCATTTATTGATTCATTAGGTAGAAAATGATTCTTACTAATATCATCAAATTCAAGTTTATAACCACTTTCTCTAGCTAAGATTAAAATTTTTCTAGAAACATCAACACCACACAAATCAATTTTTGGATCTGGTTCAGTATATCCAAGATCTACAGCCTTAGACACTATCTCATGAAAAGTATCATTTTCTTGAAAATTATTAAAAATATAGTTTAAAGTTCCAGAAAGGACAGCTTCAATTTTAATTATTTTATCACCTGAATTTATTAAATTATTTAATGTACTTATTACAGGTAGAGCAGCTCCAACATTAGTTTCATATAAAAATGGTGCATTATTATCTCTAGATAAAGATTTTAGCTCTTCATAGTTAGAAAAAATATCTGAATTAGCAATTTTATTACAGGTTATGATTCCTGTTCCACTTTTTAGATATTTCTTATAAGTATATGGTATTAAGTCACTTGCAGTATTATCTATAAATAAACTGTTTCTTAAATTTAATTCTAAAACTTTTTCCTGAAAAATATTACTGTCTGCAATTATTTCTGATTCGTCCAATTGTTTTTTCCAGTTATCAAGATTAACCTCAGCATTGGATATTATCATTTTTCTTGAATTAGATATTCCAATTACTTTTAAATTTAGTTTAAGATTTTTTGCAATAAAATTTTTCTGATTTTTGATTTGATCTATCAGAAATCCTCCTACATTTCCTACTCCAGTTATGAATAGGTGGATATCTTTGAGATTATCTTCAAAAAAAGTTTCATGTAAAGAATTTAGTGCTTTCTTGGTATTGTTTTCGTCAATTATAATTGAAATATTTCTCTCAGATGCACCTTGTGCAATAGCTCTAATATTTATATTATTTTGTCCTAACGCATTGAATAATTTTCCACTTATACCTTTTTTGCTTTTCATTTTATCACCAACAATTGCAATATTGGCCAGACCAGTCTCTATATGAGATTCATTTATCCTATTTTGGGATATTTCAAATTCAAATTCTTTATCAATCACTTTTTTTGCTATTGAAGCATCATCTGAATCTATAGCAATACAAATTGAAAATTCTGAAGAAGCTTGAGTAATCATTACTACATTAATCTGATGTGTAGACAGAGATTCAAAAAATCTTTTTGAGAAACCAGGTACTCCAACCATACCAGAGCCTTCAAAATTAAGAATTGAAATATTTTCTATATGGCTAATCCCTTTTACAATTTCATCATCGTCAAGTTTTGTTGAATTTGATATACATGTGCCATTGGCTTCTGCTTCAAATGTATTTTTAATGTAAACTGGTATATTATCCTCTATTAAAGGTTGAAGAGTTGGAAAATAAATAACTTTTGCTCCAAAAAAGGATAGCTCCATAGCTTCTTTATATGAAAGAAATTCGATCGGTAATGCTTTTTTAACAATTTTGGGATTTGCACTGTAAACTCCACTAACATCAGTCCAAATCTCAAGAGATTTTGCATTGCTATACTTTGCAAATATAGCAGCACTATAATCAGACCCACCTCTTCCTAAGTTTGAAATTTCGTTTTTCTCATTTGAACAAATATATCCAGGAGCAATAATTAATTTTGATTTAATCAAGTCAAGCCTATTCTTAATATTTATAGATGATTTATCATTGTCAAGAACCTCATTATTGTTAAAGGTTTTGGTATAAATAATCTCTTTAGAATCTACAATAGATATATCAAAACTTTTTTGTTTTAGAATCTCAAAAATTATCTTACTTGAAAGTATTTCTCCTAGAGTCAATACTTTTGAAACTGTTTTTTGAGTTACCTCATCTATTGTTGATATGGCGTCTAAGATTTCCTCAAGCTCATTTAGTTTTTCTTTAAGAAAACTTTTTAAAGAACTTTGACCATTTAAACTAGAAAGATTTTCTATTACCTCTAGATGTCTATTTTCAATTTCCTTAATCACACCTTCAGTAGATTTCCCTTTTAAGTTAAGGCATTTTTGAAGTAGGTTGGTAATACCACTAAAAGCAGACACTATAATAATTAAGTTGTCATCATTGCTTTTTAAAATGGATATAACCTTTGATATAGATTTTGAATCAGCAACAGAAGTGCCGCCAAACTTTAGTACTTTCAAGAAGCTATTTCTTTTTTATTAATTAATAATATTAAATTATCTAGATCAGGTTTATGAAAAATGTATAATTTATCTCCGGGTTTTATTTTATCTGAAACAAGGTTTTCTGCAATTAAATCTTCAATATACTTTTGAATCATTCTGTTAAGTGGTCTAGCACCATTTTTTTTATCAAATCCTTTTTCACAAATGAAAGATTTAGCTTTTGTAGAAATTGATAGATCATAACCGATATTGCTTACTCTATCTTTAAGTTTATTTACCTCAATTGTAACAATTTTATTAATCTCTTTGATAGAGAGTGAGTTAAATATTATACAATCATCCACTCTATTTAAAAATTCAGGAGCAAATGTATTCTTTAATGCTCTTTGTATTACCTTCTGTTCAGTCTGGGATGTTTGATCAACAGTGGATTTAGTCTCAAAACCAACTCCAATACCAAAATCATTAATTTGTTTAACACCTATATTAGATGTCATAATTATGATAGTATTTTGAAAGTTTATTTTTCTACCAACACTATCTGTTAGAAAACCATCATCAAGAATTTGAAGAAGCATACTATATATATCTGGATGACCCTTTTCAATTTCATCAAATAAAACAACAGAATAAGGTCTGCGTTTTACTTTCTCAGTTAATTGTCCTCCTTCTTCATAACCGACATATCCGGGAGGAGCTCCAATTAATCTAGATACTGAAAACTTTTCCATGTATTCACTCATATCAATTCTAATCAGGTTTTCCTCTGATTCAAATATCTCGGATGCTAAAACTTTAGCTAACTGCGTCTTTCCAACACCAGTTTGTCCTAGGAAAATAAATGATCCAATAGGTCTGTTAGGAGAATTTAAACCAGCTCTATTTCGTTGAATTGATTTAACTACTTTAGATACAGCTTGATCTTGACCAATAATTTTGTCTTTAATTATTTTTTCAAGCTTTGATAATTTATTCTTTTCAGTCGATACAATTTTGTTAACAGGAATGTTAGTCATCATTGAAACAACATCAGCAATTTCATTTTCATCAACTGTAACTCTATTTAGCTTAGAATCCTCATGCCATCTATTTTGAGCTTCAACTAGTTTTTTCTCAACTCTTTTTTCATCATCTCGAAGTTTAGCTGCTTCTTCATATTTCTGTTTTTTTACAACAGAGTTTTTTAATTCTCTAACATCTTCGAGTTGTTTCTCCATTAGAATAACTTCCTCTGGAACGTCCATGTTATTTATGTGGGCTCTAGACCCAGCTTCATCTAAAGCATCAATAGCTTTGTCTGGAAGGAATCTATCAGTGATATACCTTTGGCTTAACTCAACACAAGCAATTAAAGCTTCATCTGTATAATTAACATTATGGTGAGATTCATATTTATCTTTTATATTTCTTAAAATTTCAACTGTTTCTTCCTTGTTAGTCTCCTCTACAAGAATTTTCTGAAATCTTCTTTCAAGTGCACCATCTTTTTCTATATGCTGACTGTATTCATTTAATGTTGTAGCCCCAATACATTGAATTTCACCTCTAGCTAAAGCAGGTTTAAACATGTTAGACGCATCTAAACTTCCAGTTGCACCACCAGCACCAACAATTGTATGAATTTCATCAATAAATAAAATTATATTTCTGTTTTTTTCAAGTTCATTCATAACAGCCTTCATCCTTTCCTCAAACTGACCTCTATATTTTGTGCCTGCTACTAAGCTAGCGAGATCAAGAGTTATAACTCTTTTACCATAAAGTATTCTTGAAACCTTTTTCTGAATTATTCTTAATGCAAGTCCCTCTGCAATTGCAGACTTACCAACACCCGGTTCTCCAATTAAAAGTGGGTTATTTTTTTTTCTTCGGCTAAGAATTTGAGATACTCTTTGAATCTCTTTATCCCTTCCTATTACAGGATCTAATTTATTAGATTCAGCTAGGGCAGTCATGTCTCTTCCAAAATTATCTAAAACAGGAGTTTTAGTTTTAGAAGTTGATTTTGTCTTTTGTTTAGAAGAAAATGGATTATTTGAAGAATCTTCAGATTCATCTTTTTCATCAGGAAAAGCAGAAGAGGTAGGATATTCAATTATATCATCAGATCCAGTCTCATTTATCATAGATTTAAATTTCTCTTTGACACTGTCATAGCTAATATCCATTTTAGATAAAACTTTTGTAATTGGATCATTATCATTTCTTAAAATACATAATAGCAAGTGAGCGGTATTAATATTTGTGCTTTGAAATAGTTTTGCTTCTAAAAAAGTTGTTTTAAGTGCTCTTTCAGCTTGTCTAGTTAAGTGAAGATTTTTCTTTTCGTTAAGATTAATAGATGAACTGTCAATAATTGCAGGATTCAAAAGCTCAATTTTTTTTCTAAGTTCATCAAGATTAATCTCAATTGAATTTAAAATTGAGATAGCTTTGCCACCTCCATCTCTAAGCATTCCTAATAGTAAATGCTCTGTCCCTATTTGTTTATGCCCTAATCTAAGAGCTTCTTCCTTGCTGTAAGAAATCACATCTTTAACTCTTGATGAAAAATTATCGTCCATTATCAATTATTTATTGTCTAAAATATATCATTAAACTAAATAAACAAAGAAAATGATTATACTAATTATTTATTTTGAGATAAAACTTTTCAATCAATAATGTTAATAAATATTCTTTTTTTAAGACAAAATATTTGATATAAATAACCCTTGATTAATTATTTTAGCAATTATATATTATTATGGAAAAAGATAAATTAATTCCAATAAAGATCGAAGATGAAATGAAGTCAGCTTACATCGATTATTCGATGTCTGTAATTGTTTCAAGAGCCTTACCAGATGTAAGGGATGGACTTAAACCTGTTCACAGAAGAGTGCTTTTTGGAATGAATGAAATGGGGGTTAGATCTTCATCTTCTTATAAAAAATCTGCGAGAATTGTTGGTGATGTTATGGGTAAATACCACCCGCACGGTGATAGTTCAGTATATGACACTATGGTTAGAATGGCTCAGGAATGGAGTCTAAGATATAATTTAGTCGATGGACAAGGTAATTTTGGGTCTGTAGATGGAGATAGTCCAGCTGCAATGAGATATACAGAGGCTAGAATGCAAAAAATATCTGAAGATCTTTTATCTGATATTGATAAAGAAACAGTTGATTTTCAACTTAATTTTGATGATACTATAATGGAACCTACTGTTCTTCCTACTAGAGTTCCAGCATTAATTATAAATGGTGCCTCAGGAATTGCAGTTGGAATGGCTACAAACATGCCTCCTCATAATCTCTCTGAAGTTATAGATGGGATAATGGAATACATAGACAATAATGATATCACTATAGATGAACTTATCAAACATATAAAAGCTCCAGACTTTCCAACTGGAGGTACAATTTATGGTTATGATGGAGTAAAAGAAGCTTTTCATACAGGCAAGGGAAGGGTTGTGATGAGAGGAAAAGCTATTATTGAGAATGTTAACGACAGAGAATGTATAATAGTATCTGAAATACCATATCAGGTTAATAAGGCAGATATGATTAAAAAAACTGCTGATTTAATTAATGATGGAAAGATTGAAGGAATCTCAACAATTAGAGATGAGTCAGATAGAAATGGTATGAGAATTGTATACGTTCTTAAAAGAGATTCAATTCCAAATATAGTTTTAAATAAACTTTATAAGTACACATCTCTTCAATCCTCATTTAGTGTTAACAATGTTGCTTTAGTAAATGGTAGACCTCAACTTTTAAATCTTAAAGATTTAATTCATCATTTTGTAGATCATAGACATGATGTTGTTGTTAAAAGAACAAATTATGAACTAAAAAAAGCTGAGCAGAGAGCACATATACTAGAAGGATTAATTATAGCTAGTGATAATATTGATGATGTTATTGATTTAATCAAAAAATCTTCAAATGCAGAAGATGCTAGACTAAAGCTTGAAAAAAAATATAAGCTTTCAGAGATTCAAGCTAAAGCTATAATTGAGATGAGATTAAGACAGCTTACTGGGCTGGAACAAAATAAATTAAGGGAAGAGTATGATGAACTTCAAAAAGTAATCAAAGGCTTTAAAGAATTGTTAGATAGTAAGTCTATGAGAATGGATCTTATTAAGGAAGAACTTACGGTTATTAAAGATAAATATGGTGACGATAGAAGGTCTGTTATTGAATATGCAGGTGGTGATTTTAGAGTTGAAGATATTATTCCAGATGAAAAAGTTGTTATCACTATTTCACATGCAGGATATATAAAAAGAACTCCTCTTACTGAATATAAAACTCAAAATAGGGGAGGAGTTGGTCAAAAAGCTACAAAAACCAGGGATGAAGACTTTTTAGAAGACTTATTTGTTGGAACTAATCATCAGTATATGTTGTTTTTTACTCAAAAAGGTAAATGTTTCTGGATGAGAGTTTATGAAATTCCTGAAGGCTCAAAAAATTCAAAAGGAAGAGCTATTCAAAATCTTATTAACATAGAACAAGATGATAGGGTTAAAGCTTTTATATGTACTCAAGATCTAAAAGATGAAGATTATGTAAATAGTAATTATGTAATTATGGCTACAAAATTGGGTCAAGTAAAGAAAACTTCATTGGAACAATACTCAAGACCTAGATCTAATGGTATTAATGCAATTACAATCAAAGACGGAGACGAATTACTTGAAGCTAAGCTTACTAATGGAAACAGTCAAATTATGCTTGCTGTTCAATCAGGAAAGGCAATTAGATTTGAAGAAAGTAAAACTAGGCCAATGGGTAGAAATGCTTCTGGTGTTAGAGGTATCAGGTTAAAAGATAAAAATGACGAGGTTGTTGGAATGATCTCTGTGAATGATATGGATGCTAACATATTGGTTGTCTCTGAAAATGGTTTCGGTAAAAGATCATCTCTTGAAGACTATAGATTAACTAATAGAGGTGGTAAAGGTGTAAAAACTATATCTATTACAGAAAAAACTGGTAAATTAGTGTCATTGAAAAGTGTTTCTGATAATGATGATTTAATGATTATAAATAAATCTGGTATTGCCATTAGAATGCAGGTTGAAGATCTTAGAGTTATGGGAAGAGCAACTCAAGGTGTCAAGGTTATCAGTCTAAAAGATGGCGATAGTATTGCTGCTGTTGCTAAAGTAATGAAAGATGATGATGATCTTGAAGATGTTAATGAAATTGAATTTACAGGAGACACTGTTTAACTAAATGAAATATGAAAAAACTAATACTATTTACTCTATTATTCACAGTCTTTTTTTCAACTGCACAAAAAAAGGAATTAAGAAACGCAAATAAGTTTTTTATCTCTGGTGAATATTCATCTGCTATTGATCTATTAGATTCAGCAAAAGATATTTTTGACTCAAGTGATGATAAAATAAAATCTCAAGCTATGTTGCTTTATGGAAAAATTCATACTTCTATGGAAGATTTTGAGTTGGCTATGAAAGCATTTAATATGTCAAAAAACCTAGGAACTTCTGATCAAATTTTAAATCCTGAAGTTCGAAAACTTGAAACGGCTATAATAACTAGTGCTGTAGGTGATAATGAAACTGAAAATTTTAGTAGTGCAGCTAAAAAACTTAAAATGGTATATGATTTAAATACAGAAACAAACCAAGAATATTTATATTATGCTGCCTCTTCTGCTGTTAACTCCCTTGATTATCCTTTAGCTCTAAGTTATTATGAGTTATTAAGAGATATCAAATATGAAGGTATTGAAACAAAATTTTATATTACTGAGGTATCATCTGGAAATGAAATTGAGATAAATTCTGAAACAGAGTTTAATTTATTACAAAAATCAAAAGAGTATGAAAATCCTAGAGAAGAGGATACTGATTCAAAGTTTCCAGAAATAG
>Ga0206124_10002155_pt1 | contig 14892 bp, 10 predicted proteins | sample Helgoland_Spring_3_FD_148671 | JGI IMG/M metagenome (GOLD analysis project Ga0206124, IMG submission 148671) | Pelagic subsurface seawater microbial communities from Kabeltonne, Helgoland, North Sea - Helgoland_Spring_Bloom_20160321_2 | ecosystem: Environmental > Aquatic > Marine > Epipelagic ... | reverse complement strand
GCTAAAGTGCAGCGCCATATAAAGCTACTAAAATCTGAATTAGAGAAATATCAATATGTAAGCCTGGAAGAGGAATTGAAGCTTTCACGGTTAATTGTGCAAGCAACTCATCCTGTTGTCATGATGCTTATCTTAGAGGAAGGAGTAGAAATCTTCATCTCGCACTCACATAATATTGGTGATGTTCTTGATATTGTCTCATGGCAGCAATCCGGTTCAAATAGTGGGATGCAAAGCACTAATGGAAAAGATTCAGCCATCTTCATTTCATGCGGAGGAAACCCCTTAATAGACAACAAAGATAAAATATCATCATATGGCGATGGATGGCCTGCACGCGCACGCGCCTTGATAATAGGAGGACAAGAACTAGGGCACTATTCCGATATCAAGCGAGATACAAGCGGGCGCCAAATATCTCGTTACTCAGCAAATTTCAGCGCCACAAAAGCAAAAGAGCATGTGCGTATTGGCAGGATTGAAGATATCAAATATTCCAAAAATATACTGGATACTTTATTGGAAATCGGAATGCTCGACCTTATAGAAACGGAGAAAAAAATAAAATTTTACGTGGATAACAAGAAAAAAGGCATTAGATATCTCGGGCAAATTGCAAAATTAAAATTCCAAAAATCTACATTTCTGAGAAGAGCACACAAAAAGAAGATAACGTTTCTAAATCTACTAGAACATGAAACAAGATTTGCAACATTAACTAAAGCAATGATAGAAGATATGCTATTCAACCTTTCCCCTAAATCAGATGTATATCAAAATAAAGATAAAGAAATTGAAGAAGCAATAGCATGCGTCGAGGCGTTGGCCAGAATCCCACAGCAAGTTAATAAATGGGGGAAACCTATGACAAAAATATTAATGAAGAATCTATATAGAACTTATTTCACAGAAGTTATTCCAGGATGCGTAAAAGCATATGAAGCAATCTCAGGCAGGCCATATGAATATAATAAATCGAAAGAAAAATTGGGGTTGATCTCTTCGGTGAAACATTTGTTTAAAAAAGAACTATATTACCCTAAAAACAAATCTAGTCTCTTAAAATAGAAACGTATCTAACATTTCTAATATTAGAAAATGGAGTAATTTCAATATTACCCTCCTGCGCTTTAGTTACAGTTCCCACTGCTAAACCTGATGTAAAATTATAACCGTCTCCAGAAGCACTCACAGCCTCTCCTACAATCGGAAATCCTTCACCATGAACAAGATCTACTACCATCTTTCCATTATAGCTCCCGCGAATTATCGCTTTCAAATTTGTTTTTTCAAAAAAGACAGGAAGCTTAGAATTAGGACTAGTAACCAACATGATTATAGAAAATCTCTCTCCCACATCTGTGATACGGCCCACCAATTTCTCCTGGTCTACAACAACATCCCCTTTCTTTACCCCGTTAATTTGCCCTACAGGTATTCTAGCAGATTCCACATAACCATCGGAAGATTGCATTAATATCTCTGTCATTAGAATCTTTTTGGGGTCATTAGCTGAATATTTCATAGCCTTTTTTAGTATAGTAATCTCACTAGCAAGGCTACGGTAATATATTTCACGATCTTTGAAAGCTTGATTTTCAGCTTTCAAACTTTCATATTTCTCTTCTAAATTAAAATGATTTGTTACTTTATCTGCCCTACTAGACAAAGATAAATTTATAGAGTTCACCCCTCCATACACACTAGAAGTTGTATGGTAATAAATCTCATATAGCTTGGATCTAAAAGCATCAGATGAGTACAGACCAGCTGAGAAAATAGCAATCCCGAATAAAGTAATGAGAAAAAACTTTGTGGAAATACTCCTATTACTTAATTTCAGTCGAGCAGATATCTTATAATTACTAGATCCATCGTAAGACATAATTATGCTTTAAATAAAGTATGCTTAAATCTCACCATATTATCTAACACATGACCACAGCCGCGTGCAACACAGAATAAAGGATCTTCTGCAATCACCACAGGAAGCTTTGTAATCCCGCTAATCACCTTATCTAAATTGTGAAGTAAAGCACCTCCACCAGTCAAAACAATTCCTTTTTCTGCAACATCAGATGCAAGCTCCGGAGGAGTTGATTCTAATGTTACTCTAATCGCTTCAATAATCTGATTCACAGGCTCAACTAAACTTTCCGCAACACTATTTTCATTCAGCGTGATCTCCTTAGGTAATCCACTTACAAAATCACGTCCTTTAATCTTCATAGTTTTGCCTTTTCCATCTTTTGGATAACAAGCACTACCAATTTCTTTCTTAATCCTCTCAGCAGTTGCCTCACCAATCAATAAATTATGCTGCCTCCTGATAAAATTGGTAATCGCTTCATCCATTGAATCACCGCCAACTCTTACAGAACGTGCAAACACAACACCACCAAGGGAGATCACACCAACTTCTGTTGTGCCCCCACCAATATCTACCACCATAGAACCAATAGGCTCAGTCACAGGCAAACCGGCACCTATCGCAGCTGCCATAGGCTCTTCTATTAAATACACATCTCTTGCGCCCGCTACTTCTGCAGCCTCTTGAATGGCTTTACGTTCCACAGGAGTAGAAGCCGAAGGAACACATACAACAATACGTGGCCCTACAAATGTTTTCCTTTTGTGTACTGTATGTATAAAATGTTTTATCATTTCCTCAGCGCTTTTAAAGTCCGCTATAACACCGTCTTTCAAAGGCCTAATCGCTTCAATATCTGATGGAGTTCTGCCCAACATCACTTTAGCTTCGTGCCCAAAAGCATAAGGCTTCACTATCCCATTCTTATTTAATATAGCAATAACAGAAGGCTCATTCAGAGCTATACCCTTGTTCTTTACGTATACTATGGTGTTTGCTGTGCCCAAATCGACAGCCATATCTGATGAAAAATATCCAAGAAACTTCTGTAACATTATAAACCTTATGAAATTAAGTATGAACTAGAAAAATATTAACAATACTAACTAATATGTTAATTATAACTTTTCAAGCTTTAACTACAAGAAAAAAATACCTTTGAGCCTTGCTGCATACGAATACATTATAGGACTTTTATAAGACCTCCCACAACAGCTTCTTAACTTCAAATGAGACACAATAGGCACTAACGCATATAGTAATCATATATTTTCAAGCACTCACTGTGTCAGAAACTTGAGCTTTCTATGAACAATCATTTATAATTAACTATATATCTACTCTAAAGTTGGTAGTGCAAATGCACAATGATAGGGAGAAGAAAATGGACCAAGAAGAAACAGCTGATCAACAATCACAAGAATTATCTCAAGCAATCGCATATATTAGAAGCGACACTGAAACAACTGTCATACAAATCCTAAAATTCCTGATGTACCAAAATAACAGCCTTTGGGAACAATCGATTCAAAAACTCTGTGATGCCATTGCAAGATCTAAAAAATACATCACTCTAGATTTTTCTTCCTCTCAGATGGACGAAGCAGAGATAGAAGTACTTGGAACTGGATGGATTCAGTCTGTAACCCAAGAAATCATCGGCACTCTAGTGGAGGCCATAAAAACAAGAAAAAGCAGTGTGGATTTGCATATTATTAAAGATAAAATCTGCTCTCAAGATATAGGAGAATTGCTTAGATATATCACATATACAGATACCCGCCTAAAACTAACCGTTAGAAATGGCCATATTACAAATGAATTATCAAAAGCACTTAAGAAAGTGATAAAAAACCACGAATCCTCTCTAGAGCTCGATCTATCGGATAACAAAATACCGCTCAAAGCTCTTAATACTATTGCTAATGCACTGCAATATATTAAATTCTTCACGAAAATCAATATGGGTAATACAGGAATCTCTGTCAGCGGGTTGAAGGCTCTTAGTGCTGCCATCAAAAAAGCACCCTCTCCTTTACATATCAGCCTTTCAAAAAACAGCCTAAAAGATGGTGGGGCAATTTTATCTCATGCTATAAAACACACCACAATGCCTCTATTTATTGACTTATCCTCAAATGAAATCGGGCCAAATGGAATTACTCCTATTGCAGATGCCATTGCGTCAGCAAAGGCTCCTTTAACCATAGTGTTAGATCCAAATCTGACAGGAGAATCAGCAGCAAGGTTGGAGGCTGCGGTTCTGCAGGCTACCCCTCCTATAATGATAAAATTTACACCTGACTCTATGCAAGCAGGAGGAGAATGTTCTCTGCGCTCCATAGCCTCACCTCTACTAGGTCTTGAAAAAAGCTGGTTACTGGAAGAACCTCAATACAACAGAATATGGGATTCGATTTCAGGACATAAAAGGCTTTGGATAGAGATAATATCATTACCGATAAGTGAGCAACCAACACAAAATTCAGCTTACCAGGCATTAAAACTATCTGCATCCTTTTTATATACAAAGCTACCACTAGAATTAGCAGCATTGATCTGTGCTTCTTTACCTTCCACAGAATATTATCGTATCGTAAGAGATCTTATTATTGAAGGTTGGAACAAACATAGAGATAGCAAACATACAAAGAAATCAGATAGCTTTGTTGAGCTCACAGAAGGAAATCCAGAAAGTGGGCATGAAACAAAACCTTCCTCTGAAGACGAGCATAAACCAGATGATGAAGGTGGCAAAGAAAAAGCAGATGATTCTGCGGGACAAAATGTAGATCAAAACAATCTAGCTAATAGCACCTCAGTTAACAATATAACAATAAGCCTGCTTGCTAGCGACATAGAAGAAAAGATCCTCGTTAGCACAGCTTACAAACAAGATGATAAAAATAATGATAATGAAACTGATCTTCATATCGAAGAAATTTTTAGAAACCTTGATGCAAAAGCAAATTACACAATAGATGACACCCATTCTGTTGAATTTTTTGATCTGTTTCAAGGCAAAGAAATGCTCCCCATTGGCCTAACATCTGTAGCATAGAGGTTGCTTATTTTGAAGCCTTGTATATCCTATGTTTTAATTAAAAATTATACAATATCCAAGAATGAAGATAGTAACCAGATTTGCACCATCCCCCACCGGAAACCTACATATAGGGGGCGCAAGGACAGCGCTTTTCAATTTTTTATATGCAAAGCATAATGGAGGGATTTTCAAATTGCGAGTGGAAGATACAGATCAAAAGCGTTCAAAAAAAGAATTTGAAGAATCTATTACCGAGGGAATGAATTGGCTTGGTCTACAGCATGACGAAGAAACAGTATATCAAAGCAAACGAGTTGCAAGGCATGTAGAAGTGGCCCAGGAGTTACTCAAAAAAGGACATGCATATTACTGTCACACTCCTCTAGATGAAATACAAAAAAAACGCGCTGAATTTGAAGCGCAAGGCAAGGTATTTCAGTTTCAAAGTGAGTGGCGCGATAGAGACCCCGACCCATCAAAAACAGGTGGAGTAGTGAGGTTTAAAGCTCCAAATGATGGGCACACAACTATCCAAGATTTGGTTCAAGGGAGAGTTACGGTTCCAAATTCTGAGCTCGATGATATGGTTATGCTTCGCTCTGACGGGACCCCTACATATATGCTCGCAGTTGTTGTGGATGATTATGATATGGAAGTTACTCACGTTATCAGAGGAGACGACCATCTGAATAATGCATTTAGGCAAATTCATCTTTACCATGCAATGGGATGGGATGTTCCCGAATATGCACATATTCCTTTAATACATGGAATCGATGGAGCAAAATTATCAAAACGTCACGGTGCTTTAAGTGTACTCGAATACCAAGAAAAAGGGTATTTGCCCGAAGCGATGTTCAATTATTTACTACGAATGGGATGGGGCCATGGGAATGATGAAATCATTTCAAAAGAACAAGCAATTGAGTGGTTTGATATCAAGAATGTTAATAAAAGCCCTGCAAAATTAGACTTTGATAAGATGATGCATCTGAATGGGCATTATATAAAAAATAGTGATAACGAGGACCTTATATCCCACCTGGGTGATATGAGTGAATCACAAAAAAACACCCTCAAAAAAGGATTGGAGGGGTTAAAAAAACGTGCAAAAACTCTACTGGAATTAAAAGAAAATGCTCAATTTTATTTAGCAGATGAGCCTATTGAAATTTCTGCAGAGGCGGAAGAAATAATTGATGGATTTGATAAAGAAATTTACAAGGCTATAGTGTCAGAAATCAAAAACGCAACCTCTTGGGATGAAGAAATTTTAAAAGAATTGGTTAAGTCCTTCGCAGAAAAACATGGGATGAAACTCGGACAAATTGCACAAGTCTTGAGACCAGTACTGACTGGCTCTACAGTTTCTCCAAGTATATTTGAGATCCTGCCTGCGTTAGGCAAGGAAAAATCTATTGAAAGATTAAGCCGCTTTTGTTAGTATCTATAAAAAATCTTCAACCAAAACCATGTCAAAACTCGAAGTAATAGTAGCTCCAGATCCAAGGCTCAATGAGGTTGCACAACCCGTTGAAAAAGTAGATGCAGAAATACAAAAATTCATAGATGATTTGTATCAAACGATGCGTGAAAACAAGGGCGCTGGAATAGCTGCAACACAAGTAGGCGTCAATAAGAGGATTTTCATCTTAGATCTCACTAGCTATATTCCAGAAGAGACAGAGGTTTATTTCATCATTAACCCAGAGATAACATACTCCTCAAAAGAGACTTGGTTTGCTGCAGAAGGATGCTTATCCTTTCCTGCTATAGGGCGCATAGAAATTGAAAGACCAGAAAAAGTTACACTTTCTTATCTGGATTACCATGGTAAAAAACAAACATTGCATGCTGAAGAGTGGTTTGCAAGAGGCATCCTACATGAATTGGACCATTTAAATGGAATCACCATGCTCGATCACCTATCAAAATTGAAGCAAACCTTATACACAAAAAAATCACTAAAATATAACAAACAAAATAAAAACACATGAAACTAGTATTTATGGGAACCTCAGATTTTGCGGTCCCAGCTCTGAAATCACTACATGAATCAAAGCATAAAATACTACGCGTTTTTACAAAGCCTCCGTCAAAAGCAAATCGAGGACAAAAACTTCATAAATCAGCTGTTCATGAAGCAGCAGAAGAATTGGGTCTTGATATCTCTTGCCCTACTAGCCTGAAAAAACCAGAAACCATAAAAGAGTTAGAATCACTGAAAGCCGATATAATAGTAGTGGTTTCTTACGGTCATATTCTGCGTAAAAATGTTTTAGAGATGTACGAGAATGGGTGCCTCAATATTCACCCTTCTTCTCTTCCAAGATGGAGAGGAGCAGCCCCAATCGAAAGAACAGTTTTAAGTGGCGACAGGACAACATCTTTATGCATCATCAAGATGGATGCAGGATTAGACACAGGAGATATTATACTATCTAAAGATGCAGGGTTGCAAAAAAACGAAACATCCAAAAGCCTGTCAGAAAAGATGGCGAAATTGGGAGCAGAATGCATTGTAGAAGCTCTAGATAACTTCAAGGATTTCACTCCACAAAAACAGCTAGAAGAAGGCATGAAATATGCAGAAAAAATATCAAAAGATGAAGGCGTGATAAACTGGCACGATGATGCAGAAAAAATCGACAGAATGGTCAGAGCATTTAACCCGTGGCCATATTGTAATTTCTTATTCAAAGGAGAAAGAGTAAAACTCATAGAAGCAGAATCTATTCTCACTCAAGAACATGGTTCCAAGCCCGGTACGATCCTAGATAACAGGATGACAATAGCTTGTGGCAAGGGTACAATAAGCCCTCTTATCCTACAAAAACCTGGGAAGAAACCAGTAAATATCAAAGACTTCTTGAACGGCGCCAAAATCAAACCCGGAGAAGTATTAAAATATGACATATAGATACAAAGTCTCAATAGAATATGAAGGCACAGGCTATTCAGGATGGCAGAAACAAACGAATGCAAAAACAACCCAGGGAGAAATAGAAAAATCTCTTCAACAATTCTCTCAAGAAAAAATTGTCACACATGGAATGGGGCGCACTGATGCTGGCGTTCATGCAATTGCACAGATTGCTCATTTCGATCTAGAGAAAAAATGGGATACTAATACCGTTTTGCAAGGAATAAATTACTTCTTAAAGCCACAGCCAATAGTAATCACAGGATGCGAGATAGTCAGCAATGATTTCCATGCACGCCATTCTGCAAAAAAACGCACATACCAGTATGTAATTTTGAATAGATTTGCAAACCCAGCATTAGACAAGAACAGAGCATGGCATGTAAGCAAAAATCTAGATGTACAGAAAATGGAAGAAGCATCCAAATTACTAATCGGAAAACATGACTTTACTAGCTTTAGAACAACTTTATGCGAAGCTAAATCTCCTGTAAAAACGATAGAATACATTCGCTTCAACATAGAAGGAGAAAGAATTACCATAGAAATATGTGCCGAATCTTTCCTTCATCATATGGTGCGTAATATCGTAGGTTTTCTACAGTTAATCGGATCTGGCAAGAAAACTGCAAATGATCTCAAAGAATATTTAGAAGCAAACGATGTTCATATCATCAAATATACCGCACCAGCCTGCGGTCTTTATTTTACCAAAGTAGAATATTAAGAAACCATTGATTTATTCTCTTTAGTGCTAGAAAATATAAGACACTGATATTGGAAAAAGATGCTCACTAGGTTTATTGCGATTTTCTTGATTTGTTTTGTGGCAACCATAAATTCATGGTCATCATGCCGCTTCCCACAAGTATATATACATCATAAAACCTATCCTGTTACAACTGATATAGACGGTGGTCCTAGCACATGGTTTCACCCATTGATAAAGGGTGCATATTTAGGTTGCGGACTTGGGATCTCAGATGATCATCATTTTACTTTAGGAGTAGGCGAAACACACACGGTAGGTGAGTTCAAATATTATGCAGTTGTAGGAATAAGTAAGAAAGTTTGTTCTAGCACAGATGTATATGGCGAAGACAGCCCTATTCGTAGAAGATATGAGAGTATATGTAATAGCTCGCAAAATACAGAACGTAAAGCTCCGGGAATATGCTTAGTTCGTGAAAACAGAGCAATATCATGGATGGTCAGAGACTGTGTTAATAAGAATAAATTCAAGGATGTTTTATCTAGCATAGACCAAGCTTATCCAAATCTTAATGCCATTCCAGATATTGATGAGTGCCTTAAATCTGCAGGATATTTAATGGATTGCTTTCCATTCCCCTTACCGCCGTCCCCTCCACCCTTTTGCACAGGAAATCTACCAAGCATTCCACAATCGCCCGTAGTACACCCTATATGCAATAAAGACGCTTCAAATGCTGACATCTGTGGCGCACCAACATCAACATCCTATAGCACTCACGATATTCCATGTGCGCGCGTTACATTTGACAACCCCATAGGTATTTCTTCTCCTCAAAATGTCACTAATAGGCTGATACCCAAATGCGGGCCAGGAGTCTCATCTCCATGCGTAGATTTCAGCAGCTCATTAAGCAGCGCCGCACTAACAGATCTAGATCAAGCTGCAGAAACTACAGTTGCGGGTTATAGTGAATTTGAATCTATATACACCCAAACAATGAATAATACCGGAATACCTATCACCAGTAAAACAAGATGGAACCCACATATAGAAAGGGATCATATGAGCTTCTTTGGGTACAATCTGGCTGAATATCAAGACATCTGCTACAACTACTCAAGCAATACGTTTGGACATGTAACCATGACTGATAATCATGGAACTGTTAGAAACTTTAGAACCTGCAAAGACCCAGACGCAGACTCCTCTTATTGCATAGAGGAATCCTCTGATTCCGCTTCTGCAATATGCCAATCTACACAGAGATATTGCTTCTCGAGACCTAATATTGATAAACCTGTTGTGGAGTTTTGCGATAACAAACAAAATACAAAAGGTCAATACTGCATGAAAGTCACTTCCGGTGGTCAAACTTACATTTTTAATGAACAACAAAAAACACACGCTTCTTTTAGAGCTATGGAAACAAACAACAACTATAATATTATCTCCTCATCTGCTAGCAGCTCATCTCCCGGCACAGGAGATTCAGCCCCTACTGTGAGCAATATATGTGAAGCTTACTACGATAAAAGCAACGCCCAATATTCTGCAAGTGGAAACTCACCATGTCAGTATTATGGTGGCCTATACTACAATAAAAACAAGTATGTAAGTGGTGCAAATAAATTTTGCTTAGCAGGCTACGAGCCAAAAGCCCCACAAGACATGGTTTGCACCAGCAGCTCCTCTTCTTCACAAACAATATCTACAAGAACAATACCATCTCCAAGCACATCATCTCCTCTTAATGAGCAGTGCTGTGATCCTAATCCCTCTCCTATGTCTTTCGGATGCACAAGATCTGCAGAATCACCACTAAGAGCAAAAAATCCTATAGAGCTGGGATTATGTGTTGATATCATGCCTTATACCTTTGAAGATTGTAGTAGATTAAGCGCTGACTCTACAGAAGTGGATCCATCCGTAAATGGTCAAGAAACACAAGCGCTCACTGGAAGATGCAGATCTTACCAGGCTTCTTGTAGCAAAGTGAATAGCACAAATAATGGGTATGTAAATGCAGATTCCTGTAACAAAGATTATATAGATTGTGCAGCTGGGAGAGCTACTTCTAGCGGGAACTCAGAAATCTGCAAATTCTTTAAGATAAAGTAGCAAAAATAGCATCCACTGCGAAGACACAGGCGTTAACCTTGATCACTAACAGTTAAACCGATGCAAAAACCTACAGAATTTCGATAGCAGCTTTATTAATAATTTTCTGTTGCTGCTTCTGCTGGATTTTACTCATCACGATATTTTCAATCTCTTTCTTTGCTTGATCAAAAGTTGGAATCTTTCTAGGTTTAATTTCTGTTACCTTGATAATATGCCATCCAAACTGGCTTTTTACAGGCTCCGAAATTTCTCCTTTCTTTAAGCTATATGCCTTTGATTCAAATTCAGGGACAGTTTGCCCTCTAGAGATAAGCCCTATGATTCCACCATTTGACTTTGATCCATCTAAAGAGTTTTCTTTAGCAGCTTGCTCGAATGTTATTTGTTTGCTTCTTATTTTATTATAAAGATCCTGACATACAGCCTCCGAAGAGACAAGTATATGACTTACATTTCTTTCATCGTTACCCTTTAGTGCTTTCACAATGTTATTATACTCCGATTTAAGAGCTGCTTTTGTGACCAATCTTTTCGCAAAATGATTCAAGAATAACTGCGCCTCTACCTGCTCTTTCGCTACTTTAAGCTGCTGACGATACACATCACTTTTACTCATGCTAGATTGTTTGGCATAATCTGCAAGAACTCTTTGTCCAACAAATTGCTTAACAATTTGCTCTCTAACTGATTTATCAAGGTCATCTAAATCTTTTTTATTGTTTGGCAAAGATCCATTCATAACAGATTTAATAGCTAATTCGACTTCTGATTTATATACTGTTTTGCCATTATATTTTGCAATCACTCTGTCTCCTGCAAATGATGAATTCATCAAAACGGAAAAAGAGACTAAAGATATAGCAATTTTTAAAATTTTCATATATTCTACCTTCTGCTTTTTATTTTAATTAAGCTAATCGACACATAACGTGTTAAGGAGAATTACTCTATATTTAAAATATAAAAAACTCAAGAACTTATATCTGAATGATAAAAACCTTATTAACAAAAATCTTTGGTACAGCGAACGATAGAACCATCAAATCTTTTGAATCTATTGTTAATAAAATTAATTCCCTAGAAGAGAAATACTCACCATTAAGTGACAAAGATCTAGCAAAGCAAACAGAGCTATTCAAAGCTCAACTTTCTGAAGGAAAAACTTTAGATGAATTGTTACCAGATGCATTCGCTGTTGTAAGAGAGGCAGCAAAAAGAACATTATCCGAACGCCATTATGATGTGCAGCTGATAGGAGGACTTGCTCTTCATAAAGGCATGATCGCAGAGATGAAAACTGGTGAAGGTAAAACACTAGTTTCAACATTACCTGCCTACCTAAATTCTCTCCTTGAAAAAGGAGTTCACATTGTCACAGTGAATGACTATCTAGCACAAAGAGATGTAGAGTGGGTTGGTCGTGTTTTTAGATTTCTGGGGTTAACAACTGGATGTATCACGCACGATGCAACAGACGAACAAAGAAAGGAAGCATATAACGCTGATATTACCTACTCCACCAATAACGAATTAGGTTTCGACTATTTACGTGATAATATGCGTTACTCAACTGAGCATATCACACAACGACCTTTTCATTTTGCTATAATCGATGAAGTTGATTCAATCCTGATAGATGAAGCTAGAACCCCTCTAGTGATCTCTGGGCCTTCGGAAGATAAATCAGAATTATACAATATCGTAGATGCACTAGTTACCAGGATATCTAAAGAGCATTTTGAAATTGATGAGAAAGCAAAAAATGCAACCCTTACAGATCCAGGTGTTTACTATGTACAAGAATTATGCGAAAAAGCGAACCTAATCAAGAAAGGTTCTAGTTTATTTGATATAGAGAATGTCGATGTCCTACACCATACAAATCAAGCTTTAAAAGCTAATCATCTCTTCAGAAAAGATGTAGATTATTTAGTACGCGATCACCAAGTTCTTATCATTGATGAATTCACTGGACGTGTAATGGAAGGCAGAAGATTCTCTGAAGGGCTTCACCAAGCTCTCGAAGCAAAAGAAAATGTTATGGTACAAAATGAAAACCAAACATTAGCATCCGTCACTTTCCAAAACTACTTCCGACTATATCCAAAATTATCTGGAATGACAGGAACAGGCGCAACAGAAGCAAATGAATTTGAAGATATCTATAACTTAAAAGTTCTAGCTATACCCACAAAAGAAGTCGTGCAAAGAATAGATGAAGATGATTTAATTTATCGAACTGCAAAAGAAAAATACAAAGCAATCGGCGAAGAAATCAAAAAAGCACATGAGAATAAACAACCTGTATTAGTTGGAACAGTCAGCATAGAAAAATCTGAATATATTTCTTCTATGCTTAAAAAAATGAAGATTCCTCACAATCTTCTAAATGCAAAACACCATGAAAAAGAAGCACTAATGATAGCGCAAGCTGGTAGACCAGGAGCGATTACAATTGCTACTAATATGGCAGGTAGAGGTACAGATATAAAACTGGGAGGAAACCCAACAATGTTGGCTTTAGAGAAATTTAAAGACCCACATAACCCAAAATTCAAACAAGAGCTCGAGAAGTTCAACAAAAAAGTTGAAGAAGATAAAAAAATATCCCTCGATGCAGGAGGCTTGCTAGTTGTTTGCACTGAAAGACATGAAAGCAGGAGAATAGATAATCAGCTTAGAGGACGTTCTGGAAGAATGGGTGACCCAGGAAGAACCACCTTTTTCCTTTCTCTAGAGGATGATCTAATGAGGATTTTTGCCTCAGAAAAAATGTCTAGCATGCTAAAAAGACTGGGGCTAGAAGAAGGAGAAGCAATCGTTCACCCCATCATTAGCAGAACTATAGAAAAAGCTCAGCTAAAAGTAGAAGGAAGAAACTATGAAATCAGAAAAAATCTACTAAAATTTGATGATGTCATGAATGACCAACGTAAGGTTATTTATGAACAGAGATTTGAAATCATTTCTGATGAGAATGTCCACGAGATAGCCGTAGATCTTTACCAAGAGATGCATCAAGAAATCATTGATGAATATATGCCATCCAATAAACTAAAAGAGGAGTGGTCGATAGAAAGCTTAGAAAAAAGACTATTCTCTATATATAACACTAGCTTTGGCATCAAGAAGGTTATCGATAAAGATGGCGTAGGAAATGAAGAGGCTAAAAATCACCTTGATAAGCAGGTAGAACTCAAACTAAAAAACAAGAGAAAATCCTTTGGAGACAAGCTCTTCTTTGCAGCAGAGCAACGCGTTCTTTTAATGACTATAGATCAGCTCTGGAAAGATCATTTGCTCTCGTTAGACCATCTAAGGAGCGGTATTTATCTGCGTGCTTTTGGACAGAAAGATCCACTGAATGAATATAAGAGAGAAGCATTCCAATATTTCTCAGACATGTTAGCTCGTATTAAAGAGATGTATATCACGCGAATTTTTCGTATGGAGATTGACGAAGATCAAGAGCATGAAGTTCTCTCTAGTGAATTCGAACCTAAAACAACAATGAATGAGTCTAGGAACGACCCTGCATTGGCAAGCAACCGGGAAGAATTTCAAATTGGCACCCTCACAAATACTGTATCCCCTGAGGATAGAGACCCCAAAAACCCAGACACATGGGGTAAAGTTGGTAGAAATGAGACATGTCCGTGCAATTCTGGTAAAAAATACAAGCATTGCCACGGGAATTTGAGTTAAAACATTCACCTACAGCTCAACTAATGGTAAACTTAGCTTGTATTTTATGCCTTGGTGGATATGAAAATCTTATCATTCTTTTCTATAATAATATTGCTACTTTTATCTTCTTGCACTACAAAGCCTCGTGTTGTAAAAAGCCCTTGTGTCTCAATGAATACAGGTGAACCCTGTATCAGAAGAGAAATAAATGACTGGTTTCCTTTCTAGTTGATATACCCTATCCACTCACCTATATTCGACTGTAAATTATTATAATCATAACCCGTAATGAGATATATAGTTCTAGCCCTAGCCACAGTAACAATTACTTTAGTATCAGGATACGTTAAGATTTACAGCCTCTATCCGTATGGAACCCCTCTTTATAATTTTGCCCCCATAGAACATATCCCTCAATTAGATTTCATAGAGCAAGATACACTTGATAAGGGAAAAACAGAAATGAAGAAAAGGAAAGTAATATTTGCTGGCATAACAAGGGATAATGCACTCAAAGTATCTCCTATTAT
>Ga0206124_10002145_pt1 | contig 14917 bp, 15 predicted proteins | sample Helgoland_Spring_3_FD_148671 | JGI IMG/M metagenome (GOLD analysis project Ga0206124, IMG submission 148671) | Pelagic subsurface seawater microbial communities from Kabeltonne, Helgoland, North Sea - Helgoland_Spring_Bloom_20160321_2 | ecosystem: Environmental > Aquatic > Marine > Epipelagic ... | reverse complement strand
GGGGGTGAGACGGTTGTTGTGTACCTGGAAGGGGAATCCTTATATGATCGAGAGCTTGCAAGTAGATTTGCTGAAAATGTTGTTCTAATGAAGCAGCTAGGAGTGAATGTGATTGTGGTGCATGGTGGTGACCAAGAGATTGAAAAGACCTGTAAGGAGTTCAATATATCATTAAGATATATTGATGGAGCTAGAGTGATGGATAAGAACTCTATACTTATTGCTGAGATGGTGCTTTCAGGGCTTGTTAACAAAAGGATTGTCAGTGAAATTAATATCGCCGGTGGTATTGCTATCGGGATATCTGGTAAAGATGCAAATTTAATAGAAGCAAAAAAATATAGAAGCTCGAAATCTAATCCTAATTCTAATGTGGAAAGTTTAATCGATTTTGGGTTTACGGGAGAGCCAATTTTAGTCAATCCAGATATGTTGTTTTCTTTAGAGGACACAGATTTTATTCCCATAATATCTCCTATAGCTTTTGGAGAAAACCATGAGACGTTTCATATCAATGCTTTGACTGCAGCTTCAATTGTTGTTTCATCATTAGCTGTAAGGAAATTTGTTATAATGACAGATAAAGGAGGATTGGTATCTGAGGATAAAAAGATTATAGAGGATTTAGACTATAACGGATTATTAAATATACAAAAATCTGGAACTGAAGACACAGAGATGGAACATATAATAAATACATGTGTGTGTACTTTAGAAAATAAAATTGAAACAATACATGTTATTGATAGTAAACTACCGCACTCATTAGTATTGAGCATATTTACAGATACTGGATGCGGCACCAAGATTAACAATTAATTAGGAAAAGATTATGGCAACCCCTATTTTAGATAAAAACTTTGACGCAGATGTGCTAAAGTCAGACCAATTAGTTCTTGTGGACTTTTGGGCAGAATGGTGTGGTCCTTGTAGGCAACTAGCTCCTGTGTTAGATGAGATATCAAAAGAAAAAGAAGGATCTTTAAAAGTATACAAAATGAATATAGATGAAAATCCAGATACTCCTACAAAATATGGAGTGAGAAGTATACCAACAATGATGCTTTTTAAATCTGGTGAATTGGTATCTACAAAAGTTGGTGCTCTTACAAAAACCACTATCCTAGACTGGGTAAAGGAATTATCTTAAACTCAATCATGTCTAGGTGAGGTATGAAGACAAGGCTGCGCAGAGCTATTTTATTTTTAGCATTTCTTTGTATATCCCTTGGGTATTACTTTTTTTTCAGTAAACATGAAGATATAGAGATTGCATCAAAGTCGCAGCGTGTTCGTGATTATATTATTGCTGCTAAAGAAGAATCTGCTCCACTGAAAATAAAAGATGAATTTGGAGAAGATCTAAGTTTTCTAAAGCTTTCAGACATGGATTTGAGTAATAGTGACTTTTCTGGAGTTAATATTTCTGGGTCCGAATTTCAAAACATTCAATTTAATGGCGCTTCATTTCTTAATACAGATATGAGACATGTGAACTGCCAGAGATGCGATTTCACAAACGCAAAATTTATAGAAAGTAATTTAGATTCTACGACATTTGAAAAATCTAATTTTAGAAATGCTTATTTTTCTAAAACAAAGATTAGATACGGGACAATATTGGGATGTAATTTTTCAAATGTAGAAATGATCAATGTGGATATGCAGAGGATTAATATAGTTAGATCAGGGTTCTCCCGTGTAGATATCAGAGATTCTAATTTAAATTATGCAGTATTGCATTCTACAAATCTTAAGCAATCTAGCTTTAAAAATTCTGTTATGTATAAAACATATTTGGCATTGGATGACTTTACTGACTCTAACTTAGGTGGGGTTTACATGGAATCTGCTGATATTAGTAATGTAGACTTTACTGGAGCGTTCTTAGAGAGAGCAATTCTTAGATTCTCTAGTTTTGATAATGTGAATTTTCATAAAGCTAGGTTAGCAAACAGTAAAATCTCTAATATTATTTCTGTTTCCAGTAATTTGACGAAAGCAGATTTATCTGGTGCAGCGCTAAATAATTCTGTGTTTAGGGAGGATGTTTTTTCTCAAGCAGATTTAGATGGAGCAGATCTATCTGCATCGTTATTTGAAAATTCAAATTTATCTGGTGCAAATTTGCACCATGCAAAGTTAGTAAAGGCTAATTTGAAAACTAGCAACCTAACAGATATAAATTTATCTGGTGCAATTTTGATTAATGCTATCTTGCCTTTGGAAAATTAATTAGAACTCATCATGTTGTTGTAACCCAAGCTTTCCAGCTTCCTCTTGTGCTAGAGCGAGGTTGCTCTCTAGAGAATCTGTATTATTGCTTGTATAGTTTGAGATAAAATCAGATATTCCATGATTTTTCTTAGTATCGATAAAGTTGTCCACTAGGTGAAGGGCTTTGTTTTTTGCATAGCTGCTTTTTGCTAAATCGGAATTTTTAACTAACATCAAACCATCTTCCGCATATCTTGCTGGAGGACTTAGAAGGTAGGTGTCAGAAATGGATTTTAAAAATTGCTTTACGAATGATTTTGATTTTTCTGTGGCATAAGGAAGTGTGTTTTTTATATATTCTGTTGCACTAAAGCTAGGGATTGAATCTAGTAGGCTTTCTATTAGATGGTCTGTTTTCTCGAATCCCTTTGTTTTTTTACCAAGAATTTTATCAGATAGGAGTGTTGTGAATGCAGGTAAATCATTCTGTGTCCAATATTGTGTTTGTGTGAGAATCCCAAACACTGATCCTAAAAAATCAGTTGTTAAAGTTTTTGCTATAGAAGCATAGAAAGCATTTTTAACAAGATCCGAAGATAGATTGTCTTTTAAAAAATTCAGTGTGTCATAATAAGTTATTTCCGACTTATAGTGATCGAGTATGTCTTCGGATAAAGAAGTGGTATTTATATGAAAGTCATATGTAAACTCAGAATATGCTCCTATTTCACTTTCTTGATGCAAGATTGTCTCTATCATACTCTTAGTTAGGCTCTTGATTGCAAAATATGCAGAGCTAGTTTTTAGAGATGCGTAGATATGAGTAAGGTTATCTTCTTCTAATGAGAAGATTACATTTTCTACTAGAGAGAGGACGCTATATTCTATTCCTGATTTAATGTTGTCATATATTCCTTTTTCATCAAGGTTCTGCGTTCTTGGGGCAGACTTATCTTTTAATGCAATGACTTTGCTATTCAATAAAAGAATATCTTGTTTTTTTTCATTGAATCTAGTGGTCATCTCTTCGGAGGAATATGTGTTTTTCTTTTTGGTTAATGAAAATGTTGTTAATTCTTGTGGTGGTAATTCAGATAAGATGTTTTCTATGGTTTCGATTAGATTGTGATGGATTCCTACGCCTTGTAAAAACTCATCCATTTCTTTCAAAATGGTAGAAGCTATTGAAGTTGAGAGGGGGGCTAATTCTAAGGATTGTGCAGCTTGCCCTATAAGTGTGTTTATTTCTAATCCTATGTCATGAATAGAATCTTGGTAATCTCTTGATATTTTTGTTAGTACTCTTGATGGCATTTCGCAAACATAATTAGAAATTCTGCTTAGAACATTCATAGGTATAGCTGTGGATAGACCGAAAATCATACTTGTTTTGCAAGATGTTTTTATCAATGTTCCAGAGAGTAAAAAGCCATCAAAATGGTATTTTGTTGATCCTATTTGCTGTCCAATATACCATGAGGTTAATGCGCCAGGTATTTTTGTTACATCTCGTACGAATGATCGTGTTGTTGGGTTAGGGTCATTTTTTAGATCGTCAGGAAGAAAGACTTCCGCTACAGATTTTGGAAGGCTACCTATCAGAGCTTCTATGGAATTAGGTACTCTTTCTCTAAAAAAATCACCTAATGGGAATTCTGCCCAGTTTTTTAAAAATAGATTTTCTTCTAGTGCGAGTTCATTTCCTTCTGCTTCATACAAAGTTTTTCTTTTTTCTTGTAAATCTTTTTGACCGGTCATCTCTGCTAAGGAGAATTCTTTTTGCGCAAGTAAAGTTTTGTTATGGGAATATTCTCTCTGTATGCATTGATCTGATATATTTTTTGCTTTTTCTATATGATGCTTCAGTATCTGTATTTCTGTATTTAAAATTGATACTTTTATTTGATTGATATCTGGCATTCTATTACCCTGTATTGAGATATTGAGTAATCTCCTTATTGAGATACTTCTGTTTTTTATTCTGTGTGAGAAAATAATCGTAGTGATTGTGTTTGTGGTGCACAATACTAAGCGTATCTTTTTATTGTTTTTTTATCTAGAAACAGAAAATTATTAAAAGTATTGTTGCTGATTAGCTATACAGGCTATATGGCAGGGCAATATATTGATTTTTGAATTAAAGTAGTCCGTTTGCTTTGAAGCTAAAATAGCTGTTGCTGCTGATGATGACATGGTCTATTACAGACACATTGATTGAGATAAGAGCTTGTTGAATTTCTGTTGTTATCGATATATCTGCTTTTGATGGTTTGGTAATGCCACTTGGATGATTGTGAATGAGTATGATAGAGCTAGCATCGTGGTATAGGGCGGATTTTACAATCTCTCTAGGGTAAATGCTTATACTGTTTGTCGATCCATGTTCGTGTACTTCATCTGTGATCATTATATTTTTGCTGTTTAGAAATAGTATATGTAGATTCTCTGTTGATCTATACCCAATACTAGTTCTTGCATATGTTATTAATTGATCCCATGATCCTATTATTGTTTTCTTAGATAGTTGCTCCTTCGTAACTCTTTGTAATGTTTCTTGTAGGAGTTTAAAGAGTACAAATGTTGAGTTTCCAAGCTCTGGTATTAAAGACAATTTTTCTGGGGATGCATATATAACATTTCCTAAGTTACCAAAGGCTTGAATGAGTTTTTTTGCTAAAGGTTTTACATCTTTTCTTGGAATGGAGTGGAATAGAAGTAGCTCTAGAATTTCGTAATCATATAAAGATCCATTTTTGGATTTTATGAGCTTTTCTTTGGCTCTAGATCTGTGGCCAGAAACTAATTCTTTATTCTTGCTCATTTATATGGAGGAAACTTAAACCCCTTCTCTGAGGCAGTGAAGATTTCATAGCCATCTTTTGTAACACCAAGAGTATGCTCAAATTGAGCAGATAGAGATCGATCCTTTGTTGTGACTGTCCAGTTGTCATGCAGATTTAACTTGCATTCAGATGTTCCAATATTCACCATAGGTTCTACAGTGAAGAACATTCCTTCTCTTAATTCCAAGCCAGCTCCTTTTTTTCCGTAATTTAATATGTTAGGTGCATCGTGGAATACTTTGCCTATACCATGGCCACAATAGTCTTTCACAACGGAGTAAAGATTCTCCTCTGTGTGAGATTGTATGGCGTATCCGATATCTCCTAATGTGTTTCCTGGCTTTACTTGCTCTATTCCAGCCATCATTGCTTCATATGCAACCATACTAACACGCTGTGCTTTTATAGATGGTTTGCCTACCCAGAACATTCTACTTGTATCTCCGTGATATCCATCCACTATTACTGTGACATCTATGTTGACTATGTCTCCGTCTTTTAGTTTTGTTTCATCTGGGATACCATGACAAACAACGTGATTTATAGATGTGCATATGGATTTTGGAAATCCTCGATAATTTAGTGGTGCAGGAATAGCTCCATTTTTTATAATGAATTCATGGCATAAGTCATTCAATTCAGATGTATCAACACCTAGTTTTACAAATTCTGTTATATAATCGAGAGTTTGTGCGGCGAGCCTGCCAGCTTTTCTCATTTTTTTGAAGTCTTCTTCTGTATGAATCTTTACACGCATAGAAATTAACTGTATTTTGAATCAAAATATGAATGTAGTTATATTAGATTTATTATGAATAATCAACCAACTGCTGCAATAGTTATTATAGGAGATGAGATTTTGTCAGGTAGAACTCAAGATAAGAATGTGCGGTTTTTAGCAGAGAAATTTTCTAACTTGGGAATTTTACTGAAAGAAGTACGGATTGTACGAGATGATGAAGAGCAAATTATTACTACTGTAAACGAGTTGCGTAAAAACCATACAAACGTTATCACAACTGGTGGAATTGGCGCAACTCATGATGATATTACAGCTAGTAGTGTAGCGAAGGCTTTTGGGGTTAAGTTATATAAAGATCAAGAAGCAGTTGAGATGATAGATAAATATATCAAATCAAAAAACAAAGAACCAAGTGCAGGAACTTTTCTTACTGCAAATGTTCCTGAAGGCTGCGAGTTGATAAAAAATGCTGTTAGTGGAGCTCCTGGGTTCACTATAGGTAATGTGCATGTTCTAGCTGGTATACCAGAGATTGCGCAATCTATGTTTCAAGATTTATCTAATAAACTTGAGAAGGGGAAGAAATTTAATTCGTGCAGCATAAAGGTGAATATAGGTGAGGGCTCTATCATACACATATTGTCTGATGCTCAAGAAAAACATAAGAATATTCAGATAGGTAGCTATCCATTTGAAGAGCAAAATAATTGGCGAACTACTATAGTTGTAAGGGGGCAGGATTTATCAGAGGTAAAGCTTGTTACTCAGGAATTACAAGATATATTTAATAAAGAACAGATAGAATTTACGGTGGAAGGATGACAAAGAAAAGCATATCGGGAATACAGCCAACTAGTGATTTGCATATAGGTAATTATCTTGGTGCTATAAAGAGCTGGTTGTCTTTCGTGGACACTGGATATGATGCTTTTGCTTTTATAGCTGATCTTCATGCTATTACTGTGTTCCAAGACCCCAAAAAACTAAAAGAAAGCATAACTTCTTTAGCTGCTATGTATATCGCATGTGGCTTAGATGTAGAAAAATGCCCTATATTTGTGCAATCTTCTATTCCGGAGCATGCGGAGCTTGGGTGGATTTTAGGTTGCTTCACATCAGGTGGATGGTTGAACAGGATGACTCAATATAAGGAGAAATCTGCAAAATATAAAGAATCCTCCTCTTTAGGGCTTTATAGCTACCCTGTGCTTCAAGCAGCAGATATATTGCTTTATCAGGTGGATGAGGTTCCTGTTGGGGAAGATCAAAAGCAGCATGTGGAATTGACCAGAGATATCGCCGAGTCCTTTAATAGGCAAACAAACTCCAGTGTGTTGAAGCTTCCAAGGCATGTTATTCCTAAAGAGTCTGCTAGAATTATGTCTTTGAGAGATGGCACAAGTAAGATGAGTAAATCTGACGAATCGGATTATTCTAGAATAAATTTAAATGATTCTGCTGATTTGATTCAATTGAAATTTAAAAAGGCAAAATCTGATTCAATAAAAGAAGTGTATTTTGATAAAGAGAATCGTCCTGAAATATCAAATCTCATGAATATATATTCTGCATTTTCTAATGAGAATATAAAAGATATAGAGAAGAAATATGCAACACAATATACAGGTCATTTTAAATCTGACCTTGCTGATTTAGTCGTTGAAACTTTGAGGCCTATTTCTGAGGAACATAAGAAAATTATGAATAATAGAGACTATATTAATGTTATATTGAATAATGGAAGAGAAAGGGCTTCTCCTATAGCGCAAAAAACACTAAGAGAAGTGAAAGAGAAGGTTGGGCTAATCTAGATGAAGCATGTTATAATTTATACAGATGGTGCTTGTTCTGGTAATCCAGGCCCCGGGGGTTGGGCAGGAGTAATACTATACAAAGGAACAGAGAAGCATGTTACTGGAGGAGAAAAGGACACCACTAATAATAGAATGGAGCTCTTGGCAGCTATAAAATCTCTTGAAGAACTTAAAGAGGTTTGTAAGGTGGATTTATATACGGATAGTTCTTATGTAAGGAACGGAATCAAAGATTGGATTATAAATTGGAAGAAAAACAACTGGAAAGGCTCTAATAAAAAAGAAGTAAAAAATAAAGATCTGTGGCAGAAATTAGATTCATTAAAGGGAAAGCATGAGGTATCATGGCATTGGGTGAAGGCTCATAATGGTGACGAATATAACGAAAAAGCTGACTCTCTTGCCGTAGAAATGAGAGATAAATACAAAAAATAATTCAATATGGATCTTTTAGATAGAATTAACTTGAAGTTAAATTACAATAAAGTTGGAGAGGATATTTATGGCAATAGATATCATGAGTCCAAGAAAGAAGTCAGAGGAGGAGTAAAGAGGAGAGTGGTTATGTATAAAAATGCTGTAGAGCCTACATGTATACCGCCTATGTGGCATGCATGGATACACTATCTGAAAGATGATATTCCTTCTGTAGAAGAATGCCAGACTTATTCATGGCAGAAAGAATATTCTCCAAACTTAACAGGTGTGAAAGATGAGTCTCCTGCTTTAGGTGTTAGAAACAAGGTTTCAGCAGATTATTCTGCTTGGAAGGTAAATAAATAAAGTATTTGGTATGGGTAATAGCAAGATTGAAACTATAGTAGGGTTAATAATAGTCTCTGTTGCAATTGGTTTCATGGTGGTAACCTATAAAGTGGCCGAAGTGAAGAAATTTGGTAACACTTACTCTTTGAGAGCTGCTTTTGATCAAGTTGAAGGGATTATTTCCGGCAGTGATGTAATGATGAGTGGAATTAAAGTAGGTTTCGTATCGGACTTGAAGTTAGATACTGATTCATATAGGGCTATTATGAAAGTTGCTATAGATAGGGGGGTCAAAATCCCTGATGATTCCTCTGTTCAAATAGTGAGTAACGGTCTTCTGGGAAAAAAATACGTATCCTTTAACGCTGGTGCCAGCGAGACCATGTTTGCAGATGGTGATGATGTTTCATTTACTCAATCTTCAGTAAATCTTGAGACTCTAATCGGTAAGCTGATCTTTAGCACTAAAGATCAAGATGGTAATAAAGAGAAGGCTAATTAGTCTATTAGCTTCTCTCTAGTTTCCTTTTTCTACAAAAAATTGTTAATTTTTTACATACTTCTGATGTAAACCTTGCGGTTTATTAAGATTCGTACTATTTTGTGCGCGGTTTTGTTGCGCAAGATCAGGCGTTATTATATGCAATTTTTAAGGTATTGGGAGGTGAAGGCGAGGTGGATGTTTAGGATCATGTTGCGCTAGACGGTCTGATTTTTGTTGCAAGCCTTCATGCTTGTTAATGCTCAGATAACCTTGTTGCGATTTTTGGGCTTTACCTATTTCACTAATTTTTTACTTCCCTCCCTGTGCTTGTGTCCCCCGGTTTTTAATTCTTTTGCTTATATTAATGTGCATGTTGTGCTACTAGTAGCTAATATAAATTAAATAATTGGTAATTAATGTGGGTACGAGTATGGATATTAACTTTTTACAGAGCGAAGGGTTGCTGGGTATATGTCAGCTAGATCAAAGTCAAGAAAGTATAGTTGAGGAGGCTTTGGATGAGTTGAGTGTAGCAAAGCCCTATACATTTTTTGACCTTTCTATGTCTTCTGAGGAGAGTAATCTTTTGCAGACAATTTCTGTAGAGAAGAATGTTCAAGATTTTAGGTTGAATATAAATGCAGATAGTATAAAAGGGCAAGAATTTGTTAGCGGTTTAGAAGGCTATTTACATGGTATGTCGGAGCAGAATAAAGATATCTCTGCAAAGGCAATCAATATTATCCAAAAGCAGCTTTCCAGTCTGTTGGGCGAAGATAAAAACGCTCAGCTTGTTGTGAGGTCTGAGTTGGATTCGCAATCAAACTTTTGGCATAAGGATAGATCTATACTAGAGGAAGTTAGAGGTTTCTTAGACCGCTGTCCGGAAGAATATGTGGAAGGAGAGTGTAAAGAAGAAGAGCTATGGGATTTTGTGAATCCATACACAGAAACTATCTCTCTATCCTTGAAAGGAGCAAAAACAGTATTTGCTGATATGCCATTTGATAGCAGGAAGTCCTTTTATAGGGCTAGCACTCTAGAGCTACCAAGTATTGTTTCGGGGGTTAACCAAGCTACTGCATTTATTGCTGATTCAGAATATGGCGCAATGCACTCTGTTCCTATATTCTCTACCCCTAGGGTTGTACTTCTGGTAAGTCTAAAATATGAGGAACAGTCTTCTGATTTGAGTACGTATCGTGGTTATGGTAATCGAGATGAACATAGAAAAGCGTGCAGAAAAGCTTCATGCATGATTGTAAAACCAACTAGTTAGTAATAGCAATTATTGTACCAGGCCGGCAACTTGGATTTAGATATGTAATTAGATTGTAGTCTACTGTTCGAGTATTTGAGCTCTTATGCTGCTCTGTCTAATTTTATGGATATCTGCCTGGTATATAAAATTTCAGTAAACCTGTTTTTCACATATTTGTGGACAAAGCACTTTAGTATCAGTATTTTAGACCTAACAGTTTAGTTTTTAATTAAATGTGAGATTTTCTTGGATAAAGACCTTAAGAGTAAATATAAGAAATTCTATAAGGACATGGTTCTTATAAGAAGATTCGAAGAAAGAGCAGGGCAATTGTATGGGCTAGGTAAGATAGGTGGATTCTGTCATCTTTGTATTGGGCAGGAGGCAATCTATGTTGGACTGGTATCTGCTTCGAAGAAAAATGACAAGCATATAACAAGTTACAGAGCGCATGGTAACATGCTTGCGCTTGATGTGGACCCAAAGCTGGTTCTAGCTGAATTGATGGGTAAGGAAACTGGTTGTTCTAAGGGTAAAGGTGGATCAATGCATATGTTTGCTTTAGATCGTCACTTTTATGGTGGGCATGGTATTGTTGGTGCTCAGGTTCCTATAGGCACAGGTCTTGCATTCGCAGATAATTATAATAATACGGACGGAGCTACATTTGTTTACTATGGTGATGGTGCCGCGCATCAGGGGCAGATTTACGAAGCCTTCAACTTGGCAAAATTATGGAATTTACCAGTAATATATGTAATTGAGAATAATGGATATGCTATGGGTACGTCTTTAAAGAGATCCACCGCCATGACAGACTTATCTAAGAGAGGTGAATCTTTTGGTATTCCTGGTATGAAGGTAGATGGTATGGATGTTCTTGCAGTAGAAGAAGCTGGTAAAAAGGCTAGAGAGCATATATCTAAAGGGAAAGGACCTATATTGATGGAGATCAATACTTATCGTTACAGAGGACATTCAATGTCTGATCCTGCGAACTACAGATCAAAAGAAGAAGTGCAGGAATATAAGGATAAGAAGGATCCTATAGCTAGATTTAAAGATATGTTACTCAAGAAGAAATATTTTACTGAGGAAGATCTCAAGAAGATAGAAACTGATATGAAAAAAGAGGTTCTCCAGGCTGTGGAATTCTGTGAAAACAGCAAAGAACCAGACGAGTCAGAGTTATTTAGTGATATTTATTAATAGTAGAACATGACAAAGATTACTGTAAGAGAAGCATTGAGAGATGCTATGGCTGAGGAAATGAGAAAAGACAAGAAGGTCTTTTTGATGGGTGAAGAAGTTGCCGAATACCAAGGTGCTTATAAAGTTAGCCAAGGTCTTTTGGATGAATTTGGGCCAAAGAGAGTGGTAGATACAACTATTACTGAGCATGGTTTTGCAGGTATTGCAGTTGGCGCTGCGATAGCGGGATTACGACCACCCCTATGCAAGCAATAGACCAAATTATAAACTCTGCTGCTAAGACAAAATATATGTCTGGTGGTGCTATTAGCTGCCCTATCGTGTTTAGGGGGCCTAACGGCGCTGCATCTAGGGTTGGAGCTCAGCACTCACAATGTTTTGCTAGTTGGTACTCAAACATACCGGGTTTAAAAGTTGTGGCACCTTACAGCGCTACGGACGCTAAAGCCCTTCTTAAATCTGCGATACGTGAAAATTCCCCTGTGGTATTTTTGGAACATGAATTGCTATATGGTGAAAGTTTTGACATTGAGGATAAAGAAATACCTCTAGGTAAAGCACACATAGTAAAAGAAGGTACTGATGTAACTATTGTAGCCTTTTCTTTTCAAGTAGGTAGCGCTTTAAAGGCGGCTGAAGAATTAGAAAAATCAGGCATTAGTGCAGAAGTTATAGATCTAAGGACATTGAGGCCTTTAGATACACAAACAATTATCAATTCTGTAATGAAAACCAATAGACTTGTTACTGTAGAAGAGGGGTGGTTCTTCGCTAGTCTAGGAGCGTCTATCTCCAGTTTGGTTGTAAAAGAAGCTTTTGATTATCTTGATTCTCCTCCAGAAAATGTAAATGCTGAGGAAACACCTTTGCCTTATGCAGCAAATCTAGAAAAGCTTGCATTGCCGCAGGTCGAGAATATAATCGATGCTTGTAGAAAAGTTTGTTATAGATAATTTTTATAATTATTAGGAGAGTATCGAGTTATGCCAATAAAAATCTTAATGCCCGCACTATCCCCAACAATGACTGAAGGGAACTTGTCCAAATGGAACAAGAAGGAAGGAGATCAAATATCTGCTGGTGATGTTATTGCAGAAATTGAAACTGACAAAGCTACTATGGAAGTAGAGGCTGTTGATGAAGGTGTACTTGGTAAAATAGTAGTTACTGCAGGAGCAAAAGGAGTAAAAGTTGGTAGTCCGATCGCTGTTCTTCTTGAAGATGGTGAGGATGAATCTTCTATTAAAGATGAAGTGGGTATAGAAGAAGAGAAATCTGATAAAGAAGATACTAAAGAACAAGAGAAGAAATCTGAAGTAGACACAGAGGAATCTGTACAAAAAGAAGCTACAAAGGCAGTAGCAGCTCAGCCGCAAGCAGCGCCCGCAGTAGGTGGTAGGGTAAATGCATCTCCTTTGGCAAAGAAATTAGGTCAACAAAATAATGTAGCGTTAGATGCTTTACAAGGCACTGGACCTAAAGGTCGTATCGTAAAAGAAGATGTTCTCAAGATGATAGGAAGAGGAGGTGGAACTGGTATGTCTGGTCATGTGACCCGTATTACACCTGAAACTTCAGAGATTCCTCTATCCACAATGAGAGGGATTATCGCAACAAGGCTATCTGAGTCTAAGAAAAACATTCCACATTTCTATCTATCAGTAGATTGTAATGTAGATAAATTGCTAGAGATGAGAAGGGAGATCAATGGAACTGCGGACCCTAAAAATCCAGAGTTCAAGATTTCTGTGAATGATCTTGTGATTAAGGCGGTAGCAAAAGCATTATCTGCAGTTCCTGAAGCAAATACTATGTGGAATGAGGCTTCCATAATTCAACATAATAATGTGGATGTTTCTGTTGCTGTTGCAATAGCGGATGGTTTGGTAACTCCTATTGTAAGGAATGCTGATCAAAAAGATATATTCTCAATTTCTAAAGAGATGAAAGCTCTGGCTGCAAAAGCTAATAATGGTACTCTTGCTCCGGATGAATTCCAAGGTGGAAGTGTAACTATTTCTAATCTAGGAATGTACGGAATTAAGCAATTTAATGCTATTATTAATCCTCCTCAAAGCAGTATTTTCTCAGTAGGTGCTGCTAGACAAGAAGTAGGTGTTAAAGGTGGTGATATTGCTTTGGTAAGTCTAATGAATATCACGATCTCTTGTGATCATAGAGTGGTTGATGGTGCGGTTGCTGCGATATTTGTAAATGCGGTAAAAGATTTAATTGAGAACCCATCTCGACTATTAATATAAAAGGAGTAATAAAATGAAATACGACGTTTTAGTTATCGGCGGAGGCCCTGGTGGGTATGTTGCGGCTATAAGAGCTGCGCAATTAGGACTCAAAGCGGTTGTTGTTGAGAGAGATAAAATGGGTGGTGTTTGTTTGAATTGGGGTTGTATTCCAACAAAAGCTTTGCTTAGATCTTCTGAGGTTCATCACTTAATTCAGAATGCAGATCAATTTGGAATAAAGGTAAAAGGTGTTGAGTTTGATATTAAGAAGATTGTAGATCGCTCAAGAAAAGTATCATCTCAGCTTTCATCTGGAATAGATCATTTGATGAAGAAAAATAAAGTTGATGTTATTAAAGGAACAGCGAAGATTTTGTCTCCAGGTAAGGTTTCAGTTGCATCTAATGAAATAGAAGCAAAGCATATAATAATTGCAACGGGTGCTAGGGCGCGTATTCTTCCAGGTCTTGAGCCAGATGGTGATTTGATCATGACATATAAGGAGGCTATGACACCTAAGAAATTCCCTAAGAAACTGCTGGTAGTTGGATCTGGTGCTATAGGCGTGGAGTTTGCAAGTTTCTATAGAAATATGGGAGCTGAAGTAACCATAGTAGAAATTGCAGATAAAATTTTGCCAGTGGAAGACAAGGAAGTCTCTGCTTTTATGAAGAAGTCTTTTGAGTCTCAGGGAATGAGAATTTTAGTTGGCTCAAAGCTTGATTCTGTAGAAAAGAAAAAGAATAAAGTTACAGCAAAGATTACTAATGGAACAAAAGAGATCAAAGAAGATTTTGACTCTGTTATTATGGCTGTGGGTATTCAAGCAAACACAGAAGAGTTAGGCTTGGAGAACACTAAAGTTCAACTAGATAAAGGAAGTATTCATACAAACCAATGGTGTGAAACTAATGAAAAAGGAATTTATGCTATTGGAGATGTTGCGGGTGCTCCGTGGCTTGCGCATAAAGCTAGCCATGAAGGTATGATCTGTATCGAAAAAATTGCAGGACATAAGAAGGTTCACCCTATGAGGAAGGAGCTTATTCCTGGATGTACATATGCAATGCCGCAAGTTGCAAGTGTTGGTCTTACTGAAGACCAGGCAAAAGAGCAGGGCTATGCAATAAAGGTAGGTAAATTCCCATTCGTAGCTAATGGTAAAGCCATTGCGCTGGGAGATACAAATGGTTTTGTAAAAACTATATTTAATGAGAAAACTGGAGAGTTATTAGGTGCTCACATGGTTGGAGCTGAAGTAACAGAGATGATTCAAGGGTATGTAGTAGCTATGGGTATGGAAACTACAGAAGAAGAATTGATGCACACAATAAAA
>Ga0206124_10002141_pt1 | contig 14925 bp, 16 predicted proteins | sample Helgoland_Spring_3_FD_148671 | JGI IMG/M metagenome (GOLD analysis project Ga0206124, IMG submission 148671) | Pelagic subsurface seawater microbial communities from Kabeltonne, Helgoland, North Sea - Helgoland_Spring_Bloom_20160321_2 | ecosystem: Environmental > Aquatic > Marine > Epipelagic ... | reverse complement strand
CCCCCATTTTAGACAGGAGACAGGAGAAGAAGCATTATGGACCAATAGCATGTTCAGTGGTATGCCTGCCTATTTAATCAACATTTATTGGAGTGGTGACCTTATCAAGTATATTCAGCGCATCATTACATTTGGATTTCCTTCAGCTGCCCAAGTAACCCTTTTAGCTTTCCTTTCCTGCTATATCTCATGCTCCTCGCCTTTAGAGTCAGACCTTGGCTGGCCTTCATAGGTGCCATAGCTTTTAGTTTCAATACCTTCAGTATGATTAGTATTGAGGCAGGACACATCTGGAAAGTTCGTGCCATTGCCTACATGCCCCTCGTATTGGGTGCCGTGCACATGGTGATTACCCAAAAAAAGAAGCTGTTACCCTTGGGCTTGCTGAGTTTGGCGGTTGCATTAGAAATTCAAGCCAATCATCTGCAAATCACCTATTACTTATTTTTGATGCTCATTATTTATGGACTATTTCATTTATTTGAGATGATAAAATCAAAGCTTGATGCTCATTATTTATGGACTATTTCATTTATTTGAGATGATAAAATCAAAGTATTATTCAAAACTAGGCACCCAAGTTGCCCTCTTAATTTTGGCAGGCATTCTGGGCGTAGGTGCCAATGCCGGTCGTATTTGGACAACTTTAGAATACAGTAAATATTCTACAAGGGGCCCTTCAGAGCTCAGCAGTAATGCTGAAAGTGGAGAAAATTCGGGATTAGATAAAGATTATGTCTTCAATTGGAGCTATGGAATAATGGAGTCCTTCACGTTTCTGATTCCTAATTTCTCTGGCGGTGCAAGTCAACAAACCCTAGCGACCGATTCCCATTTAGGCAAAGTATTGAGTCAAAATGGTATGACTAGGGATCAAGTGAGTAATCAATTAAAAGCAGCGCCTACCTACTGGGGCGATCAACCCATTACTGCTGGCCCTACTTTTACGCAGGTGCCATCATGTGTTTCCTATTTATGCTAGGCATTCTTATTGTAGAGCCGAAGATCAGAAATTGGATTTTAGTAGCTTGTTTATTTTCAATTTTACTCGCCTGGGGTAAAAATCTCGCATGGTTCAATTATACTCTATTTGATTATTTCCCAGGTTATGATAAATTTCGTTCGGTCAGTATGGCCATTGTTATTTTTCTCGCTGGTGTTCCATTACTGTCTATGCTCGCCCTTGAGACCCTATTCAATGGATCAAAAAAACAAATGGTAAAACCCCTGATCATCAGTGCTGCGATCACAGGTGGTCTGGCCCTTACTTTCTTAGTTATAGGTAGCCTATTTAGCTATAAGGGTGCAGTAGATGTACAATTGGCTAACGTTCCCAATTGGTTTTTAGAAGCACTGAGAGCCGACAGACAATCCTTATTAAAAGCAGACGCTTTACGAACCTTGATATTGATTGGACTCGCCTTCGCCTTGATATATGGGGTGATCAAAGAAAAAATAAAAGTACCTATTGCATTGCTAGGTATTTCTGTATTGGTTGTCTTTGATTTCTGGAATGTAGACCGCCGTTATATTAATGATGAAAATTATCAAAGGCAGGCCGTCAAAGGCTTTCTTGATCCCTCTGCAGCAGATCAATTCATTAAAAATAGCGCAGATAAGCACTACCGGGTGCTGAATTTAAATAACCCTTTTAATGAAGCCAAAACATCCGCTAATCACAGCTCTTTAGGAGGCTATCATGGGGCTAAAATGAAGCGATATCAGGAGTTGATTGAAAATTGTCTCTCAAGCAATCTTGCCGAGATGATTGGTGTCCTTCAAAATGGTTCCAAAGATTTGTCCAAATTTACAGTCATCAATATGCTTAACGCCCAATATTTAAAATTTGGTGATCAAGCCAATAACGTACTCCCAAATGACTATGCTTTTGGTAATGCCTGGTTTACTGAAAATATGATTTCTGTGAAAAGTCCTGATGAAGAGTTGACCGCTGTCTGTAGTCTTGTGGATAAAAAAACGACCGTAATAAATGCTAAAAAATTTAAATCTTCACAGTCGACCTATGATGCTGCAGCCATTACTCTTGAAACCTACCAGCCCAACCTTTTAAAATACAGTATAAATAATCAAAATGCAGGCTTTGCTGTCTTTTCGGAAATTTATTACCCTCTCGGTTGGCAAGCTACCGTAGATGGGATTCCTACCGAAATCAAGCAAGTCAACTATGTATTGAGAGGCCTAGAAATTCCAGCAAATTCACAAGAAATTATTTTTGAATTCAAGCCAGCAGCATATTTCATTGGAAATAAAATAACGGCTGCGTTTTCTGCAACTGTTTTATTAATTTTAGGTTTTGGTTTATTCAAAACCATCCCAAAGAAATAATACCTTGGTTTCTGTAATTGTATGTACATTTAATAGGGAAAAATACTTGCCTATTTGCCTAGAAAAGTTGGCAAATCAAACGGTCAGTTCTTCAGAATACGAAATTATCATCATAGATAATAACAGTACAGATAAATCTGGATTGATATGTGATTTATTTATAAATACGCACAAAACGATCAATGTGCACTACTTTCTGGAGTTAAAGCAAGGGCATACATATTCAAGAAATAGAGGAATTGCAGAATCGAAAGGTGAATATCTTGCATTTATCGATGATGATGCTTTTGTAGAAGCTAATTATATTGAAAATATTAATAAAGCATTTTCAAACCTCGAAATAGTGGCGTTAGGAGGAAAAATAACGCCTTATTATGAATCAGGGAATCCTCCGGTATGGATGTCAAAATATTTATTGCCCCTTGTGGCAGCATTAGATATGGGAGAACATAAACAGTATTTCAGAAAAGGAAAATTCCCGATTGGTGCCAATATGGCTTTTAGAAAAAATGTATTTCAGAATTTCGGATGGTTCAATATTGAACTTGGCCGCAGAGGTTCGAAAGGATTAGAAGGCGGAGATGAAAAAGATTTATTTTTAAAATTGAAAAAGTCAGGAGCGAAAATATTGTATGACCCTAATATCAAGGTCACTCATATCATTCCAGAAAGCAGGCTTCAATTGACCTATATTCAAGGACTTGCTATTGGAGTGGGAAGCAGTGAACGCAAAAGGTTAAAAAATACTGACATCTTTCAAAAATCTAACAAGATTTTGTCTGAATTAATTAAAATATGCGGAACAGGTGTGCTTTTTTTCTCTTTCCTTTTAAAAGGAAAAATTCAGGCAGCTAAAATGCTTGTCGTATTTAGATTTTGGGTTGTAAAAGGATATTGCAAATGATTATGCTTGTCGTATTTAGATTTTGGGTTGTAAAAGGATATTGCAAATGATTACAAAAATACAACTATTTATCCTTCAATTAATCAAAAGCCTTTTAACACTTATAAAAATCATCATAATGTCTGATCTTTTTATAAAAAAAATCAAAATAGAAAGAGATCACAATGAGGCATTAATTCTAGGTAATGGTCCATCCTTAAAAGATTTCTTTAAGGAAGAAAATGCATTCATGGAAAATAAAGCAATTTTTGCTGTGAATTATTTCGCAAGAACTGCTGAATATAAAAAAGTTAAACCTGAGTTTTACGTAATTACTTCACCTGAGTATTTTCTTAATGAGCAAAAAGAAGATTATGCAAATGAGCGAATCATAACTTTAAAAACAATTTTTAAGGAAACCTCTTGGCCCATGATTCTCATTATTCCTTTAATAGCGAGAAAAAATATCCATTGGAGATCTCATTTAATCAATAATAAAATGATTCAAGTTCACTATATGAATACAACTCCAATCGAAGGATTTGAGAACATTTCTTTTCAATTAATTTCAAGACAATTAGGAATGCCCAGACCCCATAATGTCTTGATTCCAACAATTTTACATGCAATTAATTTAGATTTTAAGAATATTTATGTAGTGGGCGCTGATCATTCATGGCTGTCTGAAATATTCGTCTCGAAATCAAATGAAGTTTTTCTCAGTCAAAAACATTTTTATGACGATCAAACAGAAAAACAAAATCATTCAGTAAATAAGCCTACTCCGAAACCAATGTTTCACGGAGTAAGTAATGAAAAACGGAAATTACATGAAGTACTAGAAAAATTTGTAATCTCATTTAAATCCTATTGGAGTTTAAATGCATTTGCAAAATCTAAAAATGTGAAAATATGGAATTGTACGGAAAATTCATTTATAGATGCTTTTGAAAAAAAATCAATAAAAGATGAAAAATAATCAGTTACGAAGACATTTGAACTTTGATCATGATCATAGAGAAAGACTTGCTCATTATAAAAAAATAGTAGGTAATTGCGGTGATAATGTTTTTTTTGATAAAAATATTGAAATCATGCGCTATCCTGAGAATATTTTTATTGGCAACAACGTAGTTATCAAAGAAGGAGCTAAGATTTGTACTTGCAACGAGAAAGCTGAAATCCATATTGGAGACAATACAACCATTGGTTATCAAACATTTATTTTTGCTAGTGATCGGATTACCATCGGAAATGACTGTTTAGTAGCACCCTTCGTTTATATCGTGGATAGTGATCACAGCATAGAAAAAAATGCATTGATCAATGAACAGCCAAATATAAATAGACCAATAAACATAAAAGCGGATGTGTGGTTGGCTACCGGAGCAAAAATCCTTAAAGGGGTAACTATTGAGCAAGGGGGTGTTGTTGCGGCTGGTGCAGTACTGTCAAGTGATGTAGCTCCTTATCAAATTTTTGGAGGTATTCCAGCAACTAAGATTTCTGAGCGAAAATGAATATTGGAATCATTGTACTCTGCAGATTTAATTCTTCCAGATTACCTGGAAAAATCTTGAGCTCAATCAATGAAAAGCCTTTAATAACCTATATCATAGAGCGCCTCTCTATCTCAAAGTATAATGCAAACATCGTAATTGCAACATCAAGCAACGAAACTGATCAACCAATCTATAACCATTGTCTCCAAAATAAAATTACTTGCTATAGAGGATCCTTAGAAAACGTCAGTGAACGATTTTTGAATTGTGCCACTCACCATGGATTTGATTATGCGGTAAGAATAAATGGTGATAATTTATTCACCGATCCATCCTTAATTGACCGTTATTGTGATTTAGCAATAAATGGAGCCTTTGATCTAGTATCAAATGTCCCCAATCGAACCTACCCCTCAGGGATGAGCGTGGAGGTGATAAAAATTTTATTTTTGCAAGAGGCTATTTCAAATTTTAATAAGGATCAGTATAAGGAACATGTAACCTTATATTTTTATGAAAATTTAACTTCAGGTAAATTCAAGTTTATTGAAAATAATGATTTTCCAGAAGCAAAAGGGTTAAAGTTGGCTATAGATCATTTAAATGACCTAAATTTGGCTGCCTTAATTATAAAAAATATGAAGAAAAATCACACCCTTTATAATTGGAAAGAAATAGTCAATTTATACTTAAATAATGAATAAATCAATTTGGAGAGGTAAGCACGGTCCGCTCTTGATTGCTGAAATTGGTGGAAATCATGAGGGTGATTTTGAATATGCAAAAGAACTGACAAAATTAGCGATTGCCGCTGACGTTGACTTTATCAAGTTTCAATTATACACAGGAGATAGTTTAGTTAATCCATTAGAAAGTGCCTTAAGAAATAAGCATTTCAAGAAGTTTGAACTATCAAAAGAAAATCATCTTGAATTGGCTGAATTGTGTAAAAAAAATCATGTGGGTTATGCGGCATCGGTTTGGCATGAAGATTTCTTCCCCTGGACAGACTACTATTTAGATTTTTATAAAATTGGATCTGGAGATCTTACGGCTTATCCCCTATTGAAAAAAATTGCTGAAATTGGAAAGCCTATTTTGCTCTCTACAGGTCTTGCAACAGAGATTGAAATAATCGAAAGTGTTAAATTTATTCAAAAAATTAACCCCAATTATATAAAAGCAGGTAGACTCGCCTTACTTCAATGCACGAGTATGTATCCCATAACTCATTCCGACGGGGGGGAAATCACAAGACTTAGCCATGTTGGATACTCAGATCATACCATTGGTATTGATGCATTGAAATATGCCTATGCCATGAATGCTGATATATTAGAATTCCATTTTACAGATGATCGAAACAATAGAAGCTTTCGAGATCATACCGTTTCCTTGACTAAAGCAGATGTGGGAAATTTAATTGCAGAAATTAAAATAATCAACGCTTTAAAAGGGAATCAAATAAAAACTCAATTAAAAATTGAATTAGAAAATAATCATGTGACTACCTTTCGAAGGGCCCTATATTTGAAATACGACTTACCCAAGGGATCAACTATTAAGGAAAGTGATTTAATTGCATTAAGACCCAATCACGGTATTTGTGCTACTCAATTTCAAAAGTTGATAGGACAGAGGACTAATCAAGACATTAAGAAACATGAAACATTAAAATGGACCTACTTAAATAAAGAGAAAAAATGAATTGGAATAGAGAATTACCTATGTCCGCATTTGGTGAAGAGAGCAAAGAATCTTGGATTAGAAATGAACAGAGTAACACAATCAAATATGAATTGGATGTAAAAATTGGCAAGAAAACTGACTTGCTCAAGCTAAAAAAAAATATTGTGAGCTCACTAAAAGAAAAACAAGAATATTATAAAGAAAGCCGTGAGAAAATTTATCTCGACTCCAATACTGAACCTGTAGCCAACTGCCCAGTTTGTGAATCCCCAAGTGCAAATTCACAACATCAAGTAACTATCTATGGTGCTCAATATTGCAGCTGTAACAACTGCACCCACGTCTATGTCAACCGAATACCTACCAAATCAGCTATAGACGGCTTTTACCTCAATGATGTTACCTATGCTGCCACCTATACTAATCGTACATCAGCTGAGACACGATTAAATACGATCGCAATTCCTTGGGTAGACTGGACAGTAGCATGCTATCAAAAAGTACATGGCAGAAAACCTTTAAAAATTCTTGATGTTGGGTCAGGTGCTGGTCATTTTGTTGCTGCTTGCAGAAGGTCTGGTATACATTGTGATGGTATTGAATTAAGTGAATCAAGTCGTCAGTTTTCAAAAGAAATTTGGAACATTGAACTAGATAAAAGAGACTTCATCAAAGCAGCAAAAGATTATTATGGCTATGATATAGTCACCTTCTGGGGCCTACTAGAGCACACGCCCAATCCATCAACTATTTTAAAATCAGCACATGATGTAGTTTCCAAGAGCGGCTACGGAATGATTATTTCTAAAGTTCCAAGATGGGATTCGTTAAGTACAGCTATTCAACGAATAAAATCAGATACGGTCATTAGACATTTAGATCCAATGGGACATATTATGTGCTTTACTGATGCATCAGCTGCAGAAATTTATCATAAAAATAATTTTGCTCCCACCTCGGCTTGGTATTATGGGATGGATGTGTATGAATCATTAATGCAAGTTGCTAACAAAGTAGATCAATACGATGTGTTAACCAAAACGGGTCAAATACAAATAGATCTACAACAATTTGTTGATGAATCTCGATTTTCAGATGGTCTCACTTTAGCAGGAATTCCTTTTTAAAATGTCTCCACTAATCAGTGTCTACATAACAAACTACAACTACGCCAGATTTTTAAAGAAAGCGATAGATAGCGTTCTTTCACAATCTTTTCATGATTTCGAACTGCTCATTATCGATGATGGATCAACCGATGATTCTAAAAATATCATCGAGGGTTATGCTTACAACCCTAAAATAAAAATAATTTCCCCAGCATAACAAAGGACTCAATGTCACCAACAACATCGCCTTACGCGCCGCCTCAGGAAAATATATAATTAGACTCGACGCTGATGATTATTTTGTATCAAATGCCCTAGAGCAGATGAGTGGTAAACTAGAGGCCAACCCTGAATTAGGCATGGTTTTTCCAAATTACTATTATATTGATGAAAAAGATCAAGTAACCGGAGAAGAAGTTCGACATGACTTCGACAACAATAAGGTAAGCTTACTCGACCAACCAGCCCATGGAGCATGCACCATGATCAGAACTGATTTTTTAAATGAAATCGGTGGATATGATGGAATGAGTCATTTAATTGTCAAGATGGTTATGAGCTTTGGATAAAATTTACGCAACGATATGAGGTTTCAAATTTAAGAGAACCCCTTTTTTATTACCGAAAACATGGCTCGAATCTTACCTCCAACGAAGAAATGATTCTTCAGACGAGGGCCAAAATAAATCAAAAGTATATCAATAAGCTTCAAACTAATAACAATACCCTGGCCATTATCCCCATTCGTGGAGGTGATAAAGACTTAGCTTTTCAAACAATCAACGGAGTAAATATTTTAACCGCTAAAATAAATATGCTTCTGAGGTCAAAATATGTTGAAAAAATCATTGTAAGCTCTCCTGATTCGAGAATTGAAAAGTATATCATGCCATATAAAACCAAAAAAAATGTTCTATTCCACTTTAGAAATGAGACTGAAGCAAGAATTAACGATAATTTGAATGCTACCCCCAATATTACCATAATTACGCTCGAATATCCTTTGATTAGGCAAGAACATATTGACGATGCAATCAATACTATGGCACTTTTTGGTACCGATTCAATTGTTTCAGTTAGACCTGACAATGCTATCTTTTATCAACATCACGGGGATGGGCTTCATCCTATTTTGAATCGTGATAAATTCACTAAACTAGAACGAGAAGCTCTTTTTAAACAATTAGGTGGAATCACTGCAGTTAGAAAAGCAGCCTTTGATGAGAGTAAACAAATGTTATGTGGCAAAGTGGGACATGTCGTAATTGATCAAAAGGCCGGACTTGGGCTTTTTTCAAGCATTGATTTTGAAATAATATCAGATATTGTCAAAAAAAATCAAAGCTCAAATGATAGTAATCATGTAATTAAAAAATAGAAATTACCTAAAACACAAAAATTACGTGATAATAACTATTTTAACGTCATTATATTTTATCGGTTGCTCTAAAAAGATAACTGTAATCATGGCTTTACAAAGAGTGATTTGGAAGTGCCAGCTTATTTAGCAGCAGATTAAAAAGTTTTAATTTAACTTGATTGATCAAAATATTATATAGGTAAATACGGATGAAAAGATCCCGTTAGTTATTCGAAACTAATTAATTTACAGAATTCAGAGAATGGATAAATCCCATCCAAAAAAATATAAAATCAATCAAAATCTATGTAGTAGATTTTATTAATAATAATCTAAAATTTTTCTTTTACAGAAAAATATAGAAGCAGTTTATCAACCTTATGAAATAAATACATTTATGTTTTTTTAAATTTTTACAAAAGATGATTCAATATTATAATATTTTATTTATTCAATCAAACAGATACCTACGAATGCAGAAAATAATCAAATTGCCGTAATCGGAATGGGATATGTCGGATTACCCTTAGCTGTGGCATTTGCTGAAAAATATTATACTGTTGGATTTGATATTAATACTAAGCGAATCAATGAAATTAAGAAAGGCTTAGATAAGACGCAGGAAATAGAATCAAAAGTGCTTTTGAATGTATTAGTTAATCAAGAAACTATCAAGGGTCTTTTTGTAAGTACTGAAATTGAAGATCTTCGAAATTCTAACTACTATATTGTAACCGTTCCCACTCCTATCGACAAAAATCATAAGCCAGATCTGACACCTTTATTCAAAGCAAGTGAAGCGATTGGGCACGTTTTAAAAAAAGGTGATACCGTAATTTTATGAATCTACCGTATATCCTGGAGTTACTGAAGAAGAGTGTGCCCCAATACTGGAAAAGATATCCGGACTTGTATATAATATTGATTTTTTCTGCGGTTATTCACCAGAAAGAATTAATCCTGGTGACAATGAACACACAATTACAAAAATCAAAAAGGTGACCTCAGGTTCAACTCCTGGTATTGCTAAAAAGGTTGATGCGCTGTATAAATCTATTATCATAGCAGGAACTCACCTCGCACCTTCTATTAAAGTAGCTGAAGCGTCAAAAGTCATTGAGAATTCCCAACGTGATATAAATATTGCTTTAATTAATGAATTATCAAAAATATTTAATAAAATAGAATCAGAACTAAAGATGCGCTAGATGCTGCCGAAACAAAATGGAACTTTCTCAAGTTTAAACCGGGACTCGTTGGAGGGCATTGTATAGGTGTAGATCCATATTATCTAGCACAAAAGGCTCAGGAACTAGGTTACCACCCTGAAATTATTTTATCTGGAAGAAGGCTGAATGATAGTATGGGCGAATATGTAGCCATGGAAGTGATTCGATTAATGATTAAAAAGGATCTTCGTGTGTAAGAGGCGCAGAAATTCTTATAATGGGCATCACATTTAAAGAAAATTGTCCCGATATTAGAAATTCAAAAGTAGTTGATATTATAACGGTATTGGATCGCTTTGACACTAATATTACAATTTTAGATCCTCATGCTGATCCTGAAGAGGTAAAGCAAACTATAGGAAGAGTCTCAATTCAATCCATAGCTGAGGAAGGCAATGGATTTGATGGGATCATTTTGGCAGTCGCACATGATTCATTTAGACATATGGATTTAACTAAATTAAAAAAAGAGCAAGCAGTGGTCTATGACATAAAAGGTCTTTTGCCGACCAGCATGATCGACGGTGGCCTATATTGATAAGAAGAAATGCGAAACACTATTTTTCATAAAGAAAGTTTAGAGAACTTTAAATTTTTAATCACGGGAGGAGCAGGTTTTATTGGATCGAACCTAGTGCAATATTTACTAAAGCACAATGCAGGCTTAGTAAGAATTGTTGATAATTTATCCAACGGAAGTCGTGCCAACATAGCTCCCTTTCAATTATATAAAAATCGGTTTGAATTTATTGAAGGTGATATCTCCGATCTAGCAACCTGCAAAGAAGCAGTTAAAGATATCGATTTTATTAGCCATCAGGCAGCACTTGGAAGTGTTCCAAGATCCATTAAAGATCCAATAGCCACCAATAAAGCGAATATTGATGGTTTCTTGAATATGCTCTTTGCCGCCAAAGATGCTAAATGTCTTAAAAAAATGGTCTATGCAGCATCATCTTCTACTTATGGGGACAGCAAAGTCATGCCTAAGGTAGAGGGAACTGAAGGTCGTCCACTCTCGCCATATGCAGTAACTAAACTTGTTAATGAACTTTACGCAGAAGTATTTTCTAATGTTTACAACTTGCATTCTATAGGGCTGAGGTATTTTAATATTTACGGCCCTAAGCAAGATCCTAATAATCCATATGCCGCCGTTGTCCCTCTTTTTATAGATGCCGCGTTGAAAAAAGAAAGACCAAAAATATTTGGAAATGGGACAACGGCCCGTGATTTTACCTATGTTGAAAATGCGGTACAGGCCAATATTAAAGGCATGCTTAATGGAAGAACCCTAGAGCAGCATGAAGTAGTTAATATTGCCTGTGGCAAGCAAACATCCTTGCTTCAGATTTGGGAGCAACTCAAACAAATGGAAAATATAAATTTAACACCTGTCTTTTTAGAGGAGAGAGCGGGAGACATAAAACTTAGTTTGGCAAGTATCAAAAAGGCTGAAGAACTAATAGGATATTATCCCGAAGTTCATTTCAAAGAAGGTTTAAAATACACCCTTGACCATGCAAAATAAAATTTATTTGAAAAAAATCTTCCTTAACGAAATTACTACTTCAATTATAGGCAATTATCTCTATATGAATTTGACATAAAAGCCTTAATAATTAACTTTGGACAAAACGAAGAATGCTTCCCCACCAGTAAAAAAATAAATACGCTGCTTATTAGATTATATAATTTGTAAATATTTATAATATCTCTTTAATCAATTAAGGGAAGTAGTTTATTCATATTTCTTTCAATTATCCCTCCATTCAACATCGGATCCTTTCCACAAAAGAAATTAACAAACAAAATTTTCACTGCCAAAAAACAATTTCCAAAGCAATGTCATTCCGTTTAAACCTAATTTCCATTAAATTGCATTTTACTTAAGGGACTCACAACACCTTAACTTTTAACAATAATTATTTTATGAAAAGTATAGCCGTATTCACTTCTGGAGGAGATGCCCCGGGCATGAACGCTTGTGTAAGATCAGTCGTTAGAAACGCCCTTTATTTGGGTATTGACGTTTATGGAGTTAAATATGGCTACAACGGGATGATAGAAGGAGATATCTATAAAATGAAATCTTTTTCGGTGAGTAACATCATCCAACGCGGTGGAACCATTTTGAAATCCGCTCGATCAAAAAGATTCATGACACCTGAAGGTCGGAAAAAAGCATTTGAACAACTTCAAAAACGAGATATTGGAGGCTTGGTTGCCATTGGAGGAGATGGCACCTTTACTGGAGCTAATTTATTTTACGAAGAGTATGGTATTCCAATCATCGGCATCCCCGGCACGATTGACAACGACCTTTTTGGATCAGACTATACCATTGGTTTCGATACAGCTGTAAATACAGCGCTCAGTGCTATAGATTCCATTAGAGATACCGCTAACTCCCATGATCGAGTGTTTTTCATAGAAGTTATGGGACGAAACTCTGGCTATATTGCCATTCAATGTGGTATTGGAGGGGGTGCAGAAATGGTGATGGTGCCAGAAACCGCTACAACTGTCGGTGACGTCATCCAAAATTTAAAAGAAGGTAGAGATAAAGACAAAACCTCATCTATCATCGTCGTTGCCGAAGGAGAAGTTCATGGGAATGCCCATGAAATTGCGGACAAAGTACTTTCAGAATTACCTGAACTTGACATCAGGGTTTCCACGCTTGGGCATGTCCAGCGCGGAGGTACACCCACCGCTTTTGATCGCATTTTAGCCTCTAGATTGGGGATGGCCGCTATCGAAGGCTTGGTCAGTGATAAAAAAGGTATGATGGTTGGTATTGTGGACAATCAAATTCAATACACCAACTTTAAAATTGCGATTACCAAGTCCAAACCCATCAATGAAGATTTGTTGCGGATGGTCAAGATATTAAGTATTTAACTGCTGCTCTATTTGATTTAAGATCCTGTCCCAATCCTTATTTGGATTCAACCACTCTATTTCAGGATTTTTTTGAAACCAGGTCAATTGCCTTTTCGCATACCTACGACTGTTCCTTTTTAGTAAACGAATTGTCTCCTCCTTGTCGTATTTACCCTCATAATAACCGAAAACCTCGGTGTATCCTAGTGTTTGAAGCGCATTGAGATGTTGATGCGGAATCAACGATTTTACTTCTGCAAAAAGACCTTTTTTAATCATCTGCTCCATGCGGAGGTCTATATTTTGATACAATACTTTTCGGTCAACAGAGATGCCTATCTTCAAATTTTCAAAAGGCCTAAGTGTTTTAGCTTTACCATGAAAAGAACTGAAAGGTTGGCCGGTACTGCGAATGACCTCAATAGCTCTTTTAATACGCATCGGATTTTGCTGGTCCACTTGATTGAAATAAACAGGATCATTTTTAAAAATAACTCAGCTAAAAGTGGGACCAATCCATTTTTTGAGACTTCCTCGTTGATGGCACTACGAAGGCCGGGGTCTATTATTGGCAATTCGTCCAATCCCTCCCAAATAGCCTTACAAAATAATCCCGAACCCCCTACCATAATTAAGATCTCGTGTTCCTTAAAAAGGTCATTCATTAAACCTAAAGCTGATTTCTCAAAATCACCCGCGTTAAATTCCTCCGTTATAGCATGTGAGTTAATGAAATGATGTGGAATCCTTTTTAATTCCTCTTTGGTAGGTTTTGCCGTTCCTGTATTTAATTCGCGATAAAATTGTCTCGAATCAGCTGAGATAATACTTGTTTTAAAATATGCTGCTAATTTCAAGGCTAGATCACTCTTACCAGAAGCGGTGGGTCCTACGATAGATAATAACATGTTTTTAGTCTTCATTGGTTAGGTAAAATATAGCTTAGCTCTATTTTATCATAAATTTAAATCTCCCTATGTCCAGCAATTGAGGCCTAAAGTTAAGCCTATTTAAAATCAAATAAACCACCTATTAATACAGAATACCCATAGCAAAAGAAGAAAAAAAATACTTCTAGCAAAGAACAAAAATTAAAATCATTAACAGGTATTATGTCTGAATCCAGAGGTGTGATTAATACATTAAGATCCATACTAAAAAAAATAATGAGGAAAATCTTTATTCAATTCATAAAATGAAGGGAAAATTTACCTCTTTGGACCTAAAATCATTTAAGTATCAAGTGATCTTCATAGAAAATTGATTATCCAAAATAAGTTTCTTAATTTGGGCTTTTAACTGAGAAAGTTCAAACATTCTTTTCTTAAACTGAAAAAAATACGCCATTTGATTAAAATCAAATGAACAAAAAAATACTCTCGGCAAATACCCTATGGCGATCCAAAATTTCATTAAATAAATATTGCTTCTGCAGGACTTCGATATTGATATAATAAAAATGGTTAAAGAGCACTTGAAAAACTATCCAAATATGCCTAAAAACTCATACTCATTGACATCAATATGCCAGTTATGTATAAACTTACAAGTACCTAGAAAATTAGAAATCGTGAAGAAATTTCATAAACTTACAAGTACCTAGAAAATTAGAAATCGTGAAGAAATTTCGATGCGTTCCATTCTTATCATTACAATCACGAGTCATTGCCATCATGGGAAACGCAAAAAAATTATTGAACATCGCAATATATTGATCAAGGTATTAATGAGGTATTATACAAACTTCTAAATTATGACTACATGGTCCTGATAATTAAATAAGTATATTTAAGTAATGCAATTAAAGTATACCCCTCATTTTTTAAGTAAACTCGAAGATCTGTTTTCTGAATCAACTTATATACTGCGCTATGAAAAGGGTAACTTTCAATCTGGATATTGCCTATTAAATGATTCCCCC
>Ga0206124_10002135_pt1 | contig 14942 bp, 14 predicted proteins | sample Helgoland_Spring_3_FD_148671 | JGI IMG/M metagenome (GOLD analysis project Ga0206124, IMG submission 148671) | Pelagic subsurface seawater microbial communities from Kabeltonne, Helgoland, North Sea - Helgoland_Spring_Bloom_20160321_2 | ecosystem: Environmental > Aquatic > Marine > Epipelagic ... | reverse complement strand
GTCTTGGAGCAGCCATTGCCGTTAAGGAATTGATTGAAGCAGGAAAAATAAAAGGTACTGTAAAGTTTTTAGGAACGCCTTCTGAAGAAAAATTCTTTGGAAAAATCTGGATGGTCCAAGCTGGCCTTTGGGACAACGTAGACGTGAACATCAGCTGGCACCCATCTGCAGATACCAAAGCAGATGTGCAGAGCTCTTTAGCATTGATCGATTTTAAAGTAGAATTTTATGGGCAAGCGGCACATGCTTCTGCAGATCCATGGAATGGCCGTTCTGCTTCAGATGCACTGGAATTATACACTTCTGGAATAAACTACTACAGAGAACACATTAAACCTACTGTGAGAATTCACTACCACATACAAGACGGTGGTCAGGTTGTCAATGTAGTCCCTGACTATTCAAGGTTATGGGTTCGTGTGAGAGACTCTAAAAGATCTGGAATGAAACCAGTTTACGAAAGGGTTCAAGCCATGGCAGAAGGAGCTGCAATTTTGGCCAATGTAGATTATAAAATATCCCTCATTTCAGGAATATACGAAACACTTGTCAATAGAACTGGCGGTGCTGTAATGCAACAAAACTTAGAATTATTAGGTCCCTTATCTTACACTGAAGCAGAAAACGAATTTGGTAAAAAGATACAAGCAGCTACAGGAAAACCAGAAGTAGGCATGGATAGCGCTATTAGACCATTGGAGGAAACCAGAGAGAATTCTGGAGGTGGGTCTACAGATGTTGGCGATGTGAGTTGGAATGTTCCCAATATTAATTTAGGGGTTACTGTTGCGCCTAAAGACACCCCTTGGCATTCTTGGGCAGTAGTTGCCTGTGGCGGAATGAGCATTGGCCACAAAGGAATGATTCACGCTGCCAAAGCAATGGGAATGACTATGGTAGATTTATTTAACAATCCAAAACTAGTTGCTAAGGTAAAAGCAGAATACAAAACGCGTAAAGGAGATGAAGTGTACGAACCTATGATAGATGGTCCTGCGCCCATAAACCAGTAAATCAAATATGGTATCATCTAAAAAAGACCTCCAATTCTTTATATGTTTTGGAGGTTTACTATTGCTAGACGCTAGCTTGAGCCATTTTAACTTTAGTAGTTACAGATATGCGACAAAGCCACTAATCATGATTAGCTTATTGGCTTATTTTATCTCCAAAAAGTCTCTTATTTCTAAAAAGTTATACCCCTGGGGTGTCTTTGCCATAATAGCTGCTTTAGCTGGAGACATCTTTTTAATGTTTCAAGAGTACAGTGGGCTCTTTTTTATAGCAGGACTGGGTGCATTCTTGTTCGCACATATTGGATACACAATAATTTTTTTAACACAAAAAGGGAGAAAAAAACATCTCTTCCAATTCATATTATTGGCTAACTACGCTTTGATTATGGGGTATCTAATACTGCCCAAAGCTGGGGACTTGAAAATACCAGTCTTAGTGTATATTATGGCTATTTCTGCCATGGCATATACGGCACAAATCAGAAAAGGAACTGTTAGCAACGCATCCTATATTACAGGGCTTATTGGGGCTAGATTGTTTTTGGCATCGGACAGCTTGCTGGCCCTATCCATGTTTTTAGACGCCTTTCCTAAAGTAGATTTCCTGATCATGCTAAGCTATGGAATAGCCCAGGCTTGTATGGTATATAGTTTGGTAAATAGTAGTAAAATTAACTCCTAACTATGTGGGCGCCTATACTTCTTAGCCGCTCATCTATATGCTCATAACCCCTGTCTATCTGTTCAATATTGTGGATGGTAGAAGTACCATTGGCGGAAAGTGCTGCTATTAAAAGCGACACTCCAGCCCTAATATCTGGAGAAACCATGGTGGTTGCTTTGAGTAAAGATTTAAAATCATGTCCCATTACAGTAGCCCTATGCGGGTCGCAGAGAATAATTTTAGCCCCCATATCTATCAGTTTGTCTACAAAAAACAACCTGCTCTCAAACATTTTTTGGTGTATAAGCACCTCTCCCCTTGCCTGTGTGGCAGTGACCAAAAGAATACTCAATAAGTCAGGAGTCATGCCTGGCCATGGAGCGTCTGAAATGGTCAGAATAGAACCGTCAATATAATTTTGAACAGCATAGCCCTCTGTATGGGCAGGAATATAAATGTCGTCTCCTCTTTGCTCAAGGCTAACGCCTAATTTTCTAAATACAGCAGGGATTTGTCCCAGCATATTCCAATTTACGTCTTTGATGGTTAACTCACTTTGTGTAATAGCCGCCATTCCAACCCAACTACCTATCTCAATCATATCTGGAAGCATAGTGTGGGAAGCCCCTTTGAGCACTTCTACCCCTTCTATGGTCAATAAATTAGAGCCAACACCACTAATTTTGGCACCCATCTTATTGAGTAGGGTGCACAATTGTTGTAAGTATGGTTCACAAGCTGCATTGTAAATAGTTGTGGTTCCTTCTGCCAGAACAGCCGCCATTAAAATATTGGCAGTTCCTGTAACAGAGGCCTCGTCCAATAGCATATAAGTCCCTTTTAATTGGGCCGCTTCTACACCATAGAAATGCTCTTCTTGGTTGTATCTAAATTGAGCCCCTAACTTAATGAAGCCTTCAAAATGGGTGTCTAACCTTCTACGGCCTATTTTATCTCCGCCTGGTTTTGGAATATATCCTTTGCCAAAGCGTGCTAATAATGGGCCTACAAGCATTATTGATCCTCTTAAACCTTTTCCGTCTTCTTTGTATTGTGGTGTTTGGAGGTAATCTAGATTAACGTCGTCTGCTTTAAAAGTATAACTGCCTTTACCTTTCTTTTGAATCTTAACCCCAAGGTCTTCTAATAAAGAAATGAGTTTGTTCACATCAATAATATCTGGGATATTATGAATAGTCACCTCTTCTGCCGTGAGTAAAACGGCACATAAAATTTGTAAGGCCTCATTTTTTGCGCCCTGTGGGCGAATACTTCCTTGGAGTTTATGTCCTCCTTCTATTTTAAAGGTACCCATTAATTAAAATTTAATAGCGTTTTTTTGACCTATTGTTGTTGTTGTTGCTGTTGTTACTTCGCTGTTTTTTATTCCTATTATTAGGTACAGTCTTAACAATTTTATTTTGTAAAAATATATCTGTATCTGTTAGCAATTCTCCTGAGGCTTCAAGATTAATCTCCCCCTGACTCAATTCAGTAAGGTGTTTGTAGATTATACTGTCTTCTACAGTGTCCTTATTCCAGTTTAAGAAACACTTTTTCATGTGATTGGCAATGGTGTATTCTAATCCAGAGCGTTTGTCTCCCTTTTCCCAACTCATGGCTACATCTATCATCCTCTTGATGTTATTGCCGTAGAATCGGTATTTTGGAAAATTTTGAGGATAATCTAAGGGATCTGGCTTTTGCTGTAAAAGCTCTTTTGAAGTGATTGGAAAAGGAGAAGGCACATCTAATTTAAAATCAGACATGATGAATAATTGGTCCCATAGTTTGTGATTAAACTCTGGTACATCTCTTAAATGAGGCTGCAAATTGCCCATTACACTAATAATAGCGTTGGCTACTTTAATGCGTTCTTCTCTATCTTCAATAGTAATTGCATGGTCTACCATTTTCTGAAAATGTCTTCCATATTCAGGTATAATAAGCATTTCACGCTCTGTGTTGTATTCTAAATTGTAAACTAATTCCAAATTGTAAGGTATTAAGGGAAAGAATATAAAGCCACTGCTTTAAAGATTGCAAAATACTAAAAAAATAGAAAGTCTCCTATGTGGCAGAAGGAATATTTAGTATTGAAATTAATTGGTTCAAATAGCTGGCCTTAAGCAGCAGACATATTAAAGGGAAATTACCCCCTCTATGGTTGCTACGGCCCTATAATTAGCAATTACTGCCTCTGGATTCTTAATCACTAAAGAGACGGATACACTGGTGAAAGCACCCTTTGAGGAAGTTCTTGAAGAAATCTTTGCAGACTGGTTTTTAAAAACTGCTTCAATTGCAGCCACCTTTTCTGCTGATGATGGCACTATAAATTTGTAGAGATAGGGTGCTGGCCATTGGGTGTTTAAAGCGAGATTGTCTTTTAATCTCTGATAAAATTCTGCGGTCTTTTTGTCTTCCAAATCAAAAACTATTTTAAGCAAATATACGTCTAAAACTTAGGTTTTTTAGCCATTTAAGTGTGTTTTATGTAACTTGCGTCCCTAAATTACAAGACTTATTTATGGCCAAAAAGATTGTGTTTGCTGGTGGACCAGCGACTGGAAAAACAACATTGATCCAAACCTTGGAACTTAGGGGATACGCATGTGCTCAAGAAGTTTCCAGACAAGTTACCCTAGAAGCACGAGAAAATGGCATTACACAGCTCTTTGTATCAGACCCGCTATTATTTAGCGAAAAGCTATTAGAAGGTCGCGTAAACCAGTTTAAGGAAGCACATAAAAACAAGGCTTCATTGGTTTTTTTAGACAGAGGAATTCCAGAAGTATTGGCCTACTTAGACAGGGGAAATACCCCCTATCCCAATCATTTTACAAAGGCCTGCGAAGACAACCAATACGACCGTGTATTTATATTTCCCCCTTGGGAAGAAATATATACCTCAGACAATGAGCGGTACGAAGACTATCAGGAAGCTTTAAAAATTTATCCCTTTTTAAAAGCAGCCTATGACCGATTTGGTTACGAAAGCATTATCTTACCTAAAGACACCATAGAAAATAGAATTTCTTTTGTGTTAGAAAATATATAGGTATGGTTAAAGACCCCCTTGAAATACTCAAAAAATTCTGGGGCTACGACACTTTCAAGCGCAATCAATTAGAGATTATTAAAGATGTTTTAGCTGGATCAGATGTACTGGCACTTCTTCCAACAGGCGGAGGTAAATCTTTGTGTTTTCAAGTTCCCGCCTTGGCCATGGACGGAGTGTGTGTGGTTATCTCACCACTGATAGCGCTTATTCAAGACCAAGTCACTAGACTTTCCAATCAAGGAATAAAAGCCATAGGCCTCACTGCTGGAATTTCCAGAGATAGACTCATAGAGTTATTAGACAATTGTGACTACGGCGGTGTCAAATTTCTTTATATGTCTCCAGAAAGGTTACAGCAACCCATGGTATTAGAGAGGCTCTCTAGAATGAAAATTTCTCTTATCGCAGTAGATGAGGCGCACTGTATCTCTAGTTGGGGACATGACTTTAGGCCTGCGTATCTTAAATGCACTTCATTAAGAGCCATTACAGACGCCCCAATGATTGCCTTGACAGCCACTGCAACAGCAAAAGTACAACAAGATATAGTTGAAAATTTGTCGTTAAAAGTGGTGCAAAGGCACAAAGCATCTTTCTTAAGGCATAATATTTCCTATCATGTCACTCAAGTAGAAGACAAGCTGTATTACCTCAAAGAAATTTGTCACAAAGCCTCTCAAAGTGTCATAATCTATGTCAATAGTAGGAGAATGGTCACTTCTCTGTCCAATGAATTAAAAAAAGAAGGTTTAAGCGTGGCTATTTATCACGGTGGGCTTTCTAAAATTGAAAGGGAAGCAGCCCTAAACAATTGGCTCAAAGACCATGCTAAAATAATGATTGCCACCAATGCCTTTGGAATGGGTATAGACAAAGGCAATGTGAGTGACGTGATTCATTTTCAAATTCCTGAGAGCCTAGAAAATTACTACCAAGAATCTGGAAGGGCAGGTAGAGACGGAGATCCTGCAAATGCAATAATTCTATGGGCTACGCCCGATGTCACACAGCTTAAAAACCAATTCATAGATCCTATGGCTGCACTAAAAGAAGTGCAGTTGGTGTACCGGAAATTAAATGCTTTTTTACTAATTCCCTATGGAGAAGGAAACGACCAAACCTATCAATTTTCTTTTAATGCCTTTGTCTCTCAATACGAATTAAAGACCCTTAAAACATATAATGCATTAAAAACCTTAGATCAATTTGGCATTATTCGATTGGAGGAAAACTTTGACAAAAGGACTACATTAAAATACCTATGCTCCAAAGAGCGGTTGTACGATTATATGGATTCAAATGAGAAGATGAAACCTATTATTTTGAATCTTTCAAGAACCTATGGAGGCCTTTTTGAATTTGAAACAAAAATAGACCTCCATCTCTTGGCTAAAAAAATGACTAAAAATACCTCTGACATCCAGATAGACTTAGTCCAATTACACAAAGACCAGCTCATAGCATTAGATGTCTACACTACAGATCTTAAAGTAGTTTATCTACTTCCAAGAGAAGATGAAAGAACCATAGCGCCTTTTGCTAATCGCATTGAAAACATTTTTGAAGAAAGAATCAAAAAGGTCAATGCCATGATAGCCTATGTGACGCAAAAGGAGCGTTGTAGGAATAAAATACTTCTGGCTTATTTTGATGAAAAATCAACTGACTGTGGCATATGTGATTACTGTATTCAAAAAAATAGCGCCCAAGACCTGGCTTTAAATGAACTAAGCCACGCCATATTATCACTTTTAGTGGCGCAAAATTACACTTCAAGACAATTAGTAAGTACCTTAGAGAAACCCAAAGAATTGGTTTTAAATTGCATTCAGTTCCTTTTAAAAGAAGGCCGCATTGAAATAAATAGTCAAAATGAATATGTTAAAAAATAATATGCCCATTGTTTTTATGGGAACACCCGGATTTGCTGCATATATTTTAGAGGCACTCGTAGAAAATGGACAAAAAATTGCAGCTGTTGTTACGGTAGCAGACAAGCCCGCAGGAAGGGGCAAAAAATTACATGAATCTGAGGTAAAAAAAACTGCTTTAAGGCACCAATTAACTGTTTTACAACCCACTAACTTAAAAGATCCTACATTCATTGAGACCCTAAAGGCCTTAAATGCAGCTGTATTTGTTGTCGTTGCTTTTAGAATGCTTCCTGAATTGGTGTGGAAAATTCCCTCCAAAGGCACTTTCAATCTACATGCTTCACTCCTGCCTCAGTACCGGGGTGCCGCTCCAATTAATTGGGCCATTATAAATGGGGAAAAGACCACTGGAGTAACGACCTTTTTTATTGATGAAAAAATAGACACAGGTGCCGTAATTGACCAAATGTCTCTATCCATAGAAGAAAGTGATACTGCAGGAAGCTTACATGATAAACTCATGGTACTTGGAGCGAATTTAATTCAAAAGACCCTTTTGGGTATAGAAAAGGGTACTGTAAATCCTAAAAACCAAACCAATGACAGCGCTTTAAAAGAAGCACCAAAAATTTTTAAAGAGGACTGCAGGATAGATTGGACTAAAGACGGAAAAATCATTGAAAATTTTATCAAGGGAATGAGTCCATATCCCACCGCTTGGACCCATTTAAACCAAGACAATGAAACTATTGTTTTGAAAGTTTTTGAGGCTACATTTATAAAAACGAGTCATGACAGCGAAATAGGTTCAATAATAAAATCCAAAAAAGAATTAAAAATTGCGGTAAAGGACGGATTTATTGCACTTTTAAAAATTCAGCTCCCTGGTAAAAGAGCCATGCATGTTTTTGAACTGCTCAATGGGCTGCAATTGAAAGAAAATGCCTACACACTCTAAGGGCTTATTCCTACTGACTTGCGAGAAAACAGCTATAAAACAACTGGCTTTATAAACAAAACGCTAAAGTTATTAACAAAAAGTGCGATTTCATGCGGGAACACTTGTGTTTGTGCATAATCCGTATAAATTTGTTAAAGTAATAAGTTATAAACATAACATTAAAATTAATTATCATGAACAAAACAGAATTAATCGACGCAATGGCAGCAGATGCTGGTATCACAAAAGCAGCTGCAAAAAAAGCATTAGAGTCTTTCTTAGGAAATGTAGAAGGATCTCTTAAAAAAGGCGGAAGAGTTTCTTTAGTAGGATTCGGATCATGGTCTGTATCTAGAAGAAATGCAAGAGATGGTAGAAACCCACAAACTGGTGCTACAATCAAAATCGCAGCTAAAAACGTAGTAAAATTCAAAGCTGGAGCTGAGTTATCTAAGTCTGTAAACTAAGATATATCTTCAAAAGAAATTTTAAAGCACCTCATTTGAGGTGCTTTTTTTATGCCCTTAATTACAGAATATTTTACTATATTTAATTATGTCAGATACGCTTATTCAAAAAGGACATGTTTTAGTAGCAGAACCTGCACTCACTGGAGATGTGTCATTTAGTAGGGCTGTAATTTTAATTGCGGAGCACAATCTTAAAGGCTCTGTTGGTTTTATACTCAACAAACCATTGTCTTATACCTTAGACGAACTTATAGAAGACATACACTTCCCCTATCCTGTGTTTAATGGAGGGCCTGTAGAGCAAGACAATATCTATTTTATCCATACTGCTCCCAAAGTAATTCCTGGTAGTATTGAAATTAGTGATGGCATATACTGGGGAGGAGACTTTAGCGCGCTCTTAAAAGCACTAGAACAAAACCTTATAGCTGAAAATCAAATAAAATTCTTCTTAGGTTATACCGGTTGGTCACAAAAACAATTGGATGGAGAAATTAAAACCAATTCCTGGATTACAGTAAAGAACTTAGATATAAGTACCCTAGTAAAACAAGAGAATCATTCTCTTTGGAAAGACAGTATAAAAGCTTTGGGCGGAAAATACCTCATATGGTCTAATACGCCTGAAAATCCAAGTAAAAATTAGCTGTTTTTAATTGAATACTGTGTTGAAATTTCAATGCAATAGCTTGAACAAACTCCTGCTGTTCATAAACCTTCTTTCTATACTTACTAACAGATATAAACCCTTTAGAAGGATTAAAGATAAATAAGGCATCGGCTTTTTGAAGCGAAAAGGGCGAAATAACCCCCTCAGATATTTCCTGCTCACTATCCTTACTTAAAAGCGATAGAATCTCTTTTCTAAAAACACTGTTTTGGGTTCCTCCATCTATTGGAGAAGTTTGAATCTGCCCATTAGAAACCACAAATAGAGGGCCTAAATGAGTCCCTATGACTTCTTTTTTTTCGTTGAGTAAAAAACAGCTTTGGAAATCATTTTCGTCGGAAAATACGCCTGCCAAACGTTCCACTAATTTATAATTGGTTGGGAGGGTGCTCAGTAAAGAGTGTGCAATATAAAAATCTTTATACAGGCCTATTTCAAATGGAGTGTCAGACACTTGACCTAAGTGCAAGTTTTCCAAAGGCCTAAAAGAGATGTGATAATCAGTTTGTGCTATATTATCCTCACTTGGATATGCTTGAAATACGGCTATAGCATTGTTCTTTAAGTGAGTTGTTTTGGAAAGTGCATCTTTCATAATTTCCTCCAGAAAATCTGGCGTAAAAGACATAGGAATATGAATGCGCAACATACGCATACTGGCCATTATTTTCAAATAGTGTGGTTCCCAAAATAAAACTGCGCCACTTTCTATCCTTATTTCCTCTAAAACAGAGTGTCCAAAAGATAGCGCAGTATTTCCTACACCTATAAAAAATTCCTGATCTGAATATAATTTTCCGTTAAAAACAACCATAAAAAAAGCCTTGATGAATCAAGGCCCAAAGATATTATTTTATAAAGTAATAGCCCTAAGAAGAACCAAGTACTTGCTTTAAACTTGAAATTTGATTTGCCCAAAGCATTTTAGATTCTTCTACTTCATCTTCTTCTGCAAAATCTGTAATAAACAGGGAAACATCTGAAGTAATTTCATCTACAATAATTCTCATTTCAAAGAAACTGTCGTCTTCAGATTCCATCCAAATAAATTTCACAAATTCGTCTGACTTTCTTTTGATTAATTTGGCTTCCTCCTCTGATTCATCCCATATAAAGGTGAACATCTCTCCCCTAGAATTTACATTATCTGCAAACCATTCTGATAATCCAGAAGGCGTTGCAATGTATTGAAACAACATCTGCGGGGAAGATTGAATCACAAATTCTATTTCGTATTTAACTTTATCACTCATTTTAGAATTCTAATTTTTATTTCGACAATATATATATTTATGTATTATAAAAAAACTATTGTATTGTAATATTTTGCTAAGTTTTTTTGGAGGGGCAATAAATTAAACTTTATATTTGCAGCCTTCAAAACACGGCGAGGTAGCTCAGTTGGTTAGAGCGTCGGATTCATAACCCGGAGGTCGCGGGATCGTGCCCCGCTCTCGCTACAAAAAACCCTAGTTAAAACTAGGGTTTTTTTATGCTTTTAATTCACAGATAAGCCTTAAACAATGAATCACTTATTCTGCCATTCCTTATATTTGCAGGGCAATCATTTCCTATGAAAAATACCATTAGCCACAGAGTAGCAGACTTTCTAAAGGGCTTTCCACCATTTAATATGTTATCTATTGAAGTTTTAGAAAATATTGCTATGGAAATAAACATACAATATCTAGATAAAGAGGGGCTGGTGTTCAAAGAAGGAGACAATCCTCATACTAATTTTTATGTGGTGCATAAAGGTGCTGTTGCATTGCGTAAAGCACCTCAAAATGAGATGGTAGACCTTTGTGACGAAGGAGATATTTTTGGATTAAGACCATTAATGGCTCAAGAGAATTACAAAATGGAAGCCAAGGCATATGAGGAAACCATTTTGTATTGCATTCCTATTGAAGTCTTTAAGCCCTATGCCTTAAAGAACAAAGCAATCGGAAATTTCTTATTGGAGAGTTTCGCTTCAAATACAAGAAATCCATATGCAAAAAACCATAGGGGAAAACTATATGGAGAGACTAGTTCAGAAGAAACTGAGGCAGTAGTTCCGTTGTTTGACGTTCAACAAGTGCGATGGTCTAAAAACATCATCAGTTGTGAAACAAGTACACCTATAACTGTATTGGCCAGTGCTATGAGGGCAAATAAGATTGGTGCAATACTCGTTTTAAAAGACAAACTACCCATTGGTATTATCACTGATAAAGACTTGAGGAATAAAATTGGTACTGGAGAAATTCCAATCAGTGGCACTGCATTTGAAATAATGAGTAGCCCTGTATAAACCTATCCCGAAGAACTTACAGTAACCCAAGCCCAAATGGGCATGATGGCCACTGGAGTAAGTCATTTATGTATTACCAAAGATGGAACACCCCATACCAAAGCGGTAGGCATTGTTTCCAAACACGACATTATGCTCTCCGTTGGAAATAACCCCTCCGTTTTAATCAAAGCCATTCAAAGGGCTTCTAAAACCAAAGAGGTGAAAAGAATTCGTTTGAGTATTATGAAATTATTGAGGGGGTATTTACAACAAGGTATTCCAATGACCATAACTTCAAAAATAATTTCTGAATTAAACAATGCGTGTACCAGGCAAATTATTACACTGAATTTAAAAAAAATGGAGACCCCTCCACCCTGCTCTTTTGTATGGTTGGCTATAGGAAGTCAGGGAAGAAATGAACAATTGCTTCAAACAGATCAGGACAACGCTATCATTTTTGAAAAAGAAAGTACTGCTGAAGGGGAACCCCATAAAGAATACTTCCTAGAATTGGCCAAAAAAATCAATAAAGGGCTTATGAAAATTGGCTACGAATACTGCCCTGCAGACATGATGGCCTCTAATCCAAAATGGTGTTTAGACCTTGAGAGTTGGAAGAAAAATGTAAGCTATTGGATCAGTAACCCTGGTAAAAACGAAGTGCTGCTGTCTTCTATCTTTTTTGATTTCAATGCTGTGTATGGCAATACCAAACTTTCTGATGCACTGTCAGACGTTATTTTTGACACCCTTAAGGAATTTCCAGTTTTCACCACTCATTTGGCCAGTGGCGCCCTTCAAAGCCCGCCTCCATCTGGATTTTTTAGAAAATTTTTAGTGGAACATGACGGTGCTAATAAAGACAATTTTGATCTTAAGAGAAGAACCCTTATGCCTCTTACAGATGCTGCTAGAGTATTGGTTTTATCTCATTTTGTAAAAGGAATTAACAATACAGCAGCGCGCTTTGAAAAGTTGGCTACACTGGAGCCCAATAATAAAGACTTGTACCTCTCTTGCTCATATGCGACCAAAGCATTGCTAAAGTTTAGAACCAAACAGGGTATTCTTCATCGCGACTCTGGTCGCTACTTGGATTTAAATAGCCTGAGCAAAGAAGAACGCGTAAAATTAAAAAGGACTTTTAAAACCATTAAAGAGATTCAAGAACTGATTAATATTAGATTTAAAGTATCCCAATTATTGTGATCTTTCCTTTTTTTAAAAATACACGGACCAAATCGCCCATAATTCTTCCCAAATTTTGGATGAATTATGCTGCACTATTTCTTAAAGAGGAAGCTGTAGATAGTCAAAGTAAATTTATTGTTATAGATACTGAAACTACTGGTTTTGACTATGAAAAGGACAGAATACTGTGCATTGGAGCTGTTTTATTGGAAAAAAGTCAAATCGCAGTAAAAGATAGTTTTGAAGTGTATTTAACCCAAGATCACTATAACAGTGACAGTACACCCATACATGGTATCTTAAAAGAAGAAAAGAAAGAAAAGACTGCAGAAATTGAGGCATTAAAAAGCTTTTTAACTTATATAGGCAATGCACCTATTATTGCGCATCATACCATGTTTGACGTTAATATGATCAATAAAGCACTGCACAGACAAGGGCTGCCTTCGTTAAAAAATAAACTTTTAGATACCGTAGTATTATACAAGAAAAGCCTATTGAGAAGTCCGCTGATTGAGAAAAAAGACCAATATAGCCTAGACGAATTGGCAGACAAGTTCAATATTTCAAAAAAAGACAGGCATACCGCTTTAGGAGATGCCTACATCACCGCCCTATTGTTTCTAAAAATTATAAAAAAACTAAAAGAAAAAACAGGACAGTTAAAATTTAAAAGGCTTTTTATTGATTAAATCAATTGGTTTTAAAGAGGTTTATTCTTCCTGATTTTTTTAACTAAAGGGATTCCTTCATAATTTCTGCTACAACTTCAGGGTTTAATAAGGTGGAGGTGTCGCCCAAATTAGATGTGTCTTTAGAAGCTATTTTTCTAAGTATTCTCCTCATAATCTTACCGCTCCTGGTTTTTGGAAGACCAGATACAAATTGAATCTTATCTAACTTTGCTATGGGACCAATATGCTCTGTAATGACCTGATTGATTTCTTTTCGTAGATTATCTCGGTCTCTGCCCTCTCCTGATTCCTTCAATATAACGTAACCGTAGAGCGCATTTCCTTTAATATCATGAGGAAAACCTACAATAGCAGATTCTGCTACAGCTGGGTGCTCATTAATACTATCTTCTATGGGCGCTGTTCCTAAATTATGTCCCGAAACAATAATTACGTCGTCTACCCTTCCTGTAATTCTATAATAGCCAACTTCATCCCTTAGGGCTCCGTCTCCTGTGAAATACATGCCTTTAAAAGCAGAGAAATAAGTGTCTTTATACCGCTGATGGTCTCCCCAAATTGTCCTTGCAATAGAGGGCCATGGGAATTTAATGCAAAGCCTACCGTCTACTTGGTTGCCTTTTATTTCTGCTCCATTCTCATCCATAAGCGCTGGCTGAATTCCTGGCATAGGTAAGGTTGCATAGGTAGGAATGGTAGGTGTTACAAAAGGAATGGGTGAAATTAAAATACCTCCAGTTTCAGTTTGCCACCAGGTGTCTACAATAGGGCATTTCTTCTTGCCAATATGATCATTATACCAATGCCATGCTTCTTCGTTAATAGGCTCTCCAACAGTTCCTAGTATTCTTAAGGAAGACAAATCATGAGAAGTGACATAATCTAAATTTTCTTTTGCTAGCGCCCTTATTGCTGTAGGAGCAGTATAAAGTTGTGTAATTTTATGCTTGTCTATAATATCCCAAAACCTGGAGTAATCCGGATAGGAAGGCACTCCTTCAAACATGACTGTAGTGGCTCCGTTAGCTAAGGGTCCGTAGACAATATAAGAATGCCCTGTGATCCAACCAATGTCTGCGGTACACCAATAGACGTCGTTTTCCTTTTGTTGAAAAACATTTTTAAAAGTATATGCTGTATAGACCATATAACCCGCCGTAGTATGCAGCATGCCTTTAGGTTTACCTGTAGACCCTGAAGTATATAAAACAAATAGAGGGTCTTCTGATTCCATTACTTCTGGCACACAATCTCCATAAGCGTCATCTAACAACGGCTGTAACCAATAGTCCCTTCCTTCTTCCATATGAATTTCCGCATGGGTTCTCTTAGCGACCAATACAGAAGCAACACCAGGACAATCTTCCAAGGCTTCATCTACAATTCCTTTCAGGTCAATAGATTTTGCCCCTCTAAAAGAGCCATCTGAGGTAATGAGCATTTTTGCCCCACAATCATTGATTCTTGTAGAAAGTGCTGTAGCAGAAAAACCTGCAAAAACTACGGAATGAACAGCGCCTATCCTAGCGCAAGCCAATACCGCTATTGCCAATTCAGGAATCATAGGCAAATAAATACACACCCTATCCCCCTTACCAATACCTTGGGCTTTTAACACATTGGCAAACTTACATACACGTTCATGTAGTTGCCTATAAGTGATATGTATGGCCGGCTCTTTAGGATCATTTGGTTCAAATAAAATAGCCGTTTTATCTCCCCTTGTATATAAATGCCTGTCAATACAATTTTCTGTAATATTCAGTTGGGCACCTTTAAACCAAGAGATTTCTGCTTTCTCAAAGTCCCAATCCAATACCTGATCCCACTTTTTACGCCACATAAAATGCTCTTCTGCCACTTCGCTCCAAAAAAGCTCTGGATCTCTGACAGATTTTCTATAGACACTAAAGTATTCTTCTAAGTGCTTAATGTGATAATTACTCATGATTTTGGTTGTTTATGTTGGTTATTTGGTAGTTGTTATTTTAATGATTTACTGAAGGGGTATTCACGCCACTAGGTATTCTTATATTTTCTACAATTTCTTGAACCTCTTGTGGAGGTGCAGCGGTGC
>Ga0206124_10002100_pt1 | contig 15072 bp, 11 predicted proteins | sample Helgoland_Spring_3_FD_148671 | JGI IMG/M metagenome (GOLD analysis project Ga0206124, IMG submission 148671) | Pelagic subsurface seawater microbial communities from Kabeltonne, Helgoland, North Sea - Helgoland_Spring_Bloom_20160321_2 | ecosystem: Environmental > Aquatic > Marine > Epipelagic ... | reverse complement strand
CTGCGCATCTGCAAGCATTGCTGAAGGCAGGACATCAGGTGGTAGCCGTGTATACACAGCCCGATCGCCCCGCTGGCCGTGGCAAGAATTTACAGGCCAGCCCCGTGAAGCAGGTCGCGCTCGAGAGCAGGCTCCCTCTTTTTCAGCCCACCAGCCTCAAAGCAATCGAACAGACGCAAATATTCGCGTCACTCGACTTAGACCTTATGATTGTTGTTGCTTACGGTCTCATTCTTCCAAGGACAATTCTCGATACGCCGAAGCAAGGCTGCCTTAATGTCCACGCTTCGTTGCTGCCTAGATGGCGCGGCGCCGCGCCGATAGAACGCGCATTGCTCGCCGGCGACAAGGTGACGGGTGTCACAATTATGCAGATGGACGAGGGCCTGGATACTGGCGCAATGTTGGACAAGGAGTCCGTAGAAATATCCGACACCGATAACCGTGTGCACCTTGAGGAAAAACTACAAATAGCGGGCCAAACGGCATTACTGCGAACGCTTGGCGATCTACACAGATATCAATCGTCTGCCTCTATACAGAACGATGCGGACAGTTGCTACGCTGCAAAGTTAGAAAAACGCGAGGCTTTTATCGATTGGAATCTCAGTGCACGAGAGATCGATAGACAGATTCGAGCGGGCATTGGAAGAAATCCTGCCTATACACTTTTTCACGAGCAACGCCTGCGTGTACTTGAGGCGACGGTAATAGAAGAAGAGTTTGCCGATGGGCCTGGAGCTATAGTGAAGAGTGACAAAAAATCATTTACCGTGAGTTGCGGGTCCCATGCATTGAATATTCTGAGCGTGCAACTGCCAGGAAAGAATCCAACTGCGGTTAGCGACATCACGAACTCCCGTCCAGAACTATTCGCCAAAGGGGAAAACTTTTCCTCTGAACTACTGACGCCGCAATGAACAGCGGCAATAGCAATAGCAGGGCTATCGTAGCCAAAATCCTTTGTGCCCTACTCAAGGATAGAGGCTCCCTGGGCACGCTGCTAAACAACCACAAAGATCATCCAGAGTTTGGCCTAATTCAGGAGAGCAGCTACGGCTGCTGCCGTTGGTACTTTGCCCTCGACGTGATTCTCCAGGAATTGCTCAACAAGCCTCTAAAGAAACAGGATCTGGACATCCAGTGCCTGATGATCTGTGCGCTGTATCAGCTTAGAGAGCTGGAGGTAGCAGAGTATGCCGTTATCAACGAATCGGTTGCCGCGGTTTCCGGTTTTAAAAAGCCCTGGGCCAAGGGCTTGGTAAATGCCGTTTTGCGTGGCTATCAGCGCACCAGAGAAGAGATAGAGAATAAACTAGAGAAGGATCCATCGGATCGCTCTCTGGCATTTCCAAAATGGCTAAGTACTGAAATCTCGAATCAATGGAAAGATTCTGCGCCATCGATATTGAACAATAGCAATCTACGACCGCCTATGACCCTGCGCGTGAATAAGGCGAAGAATAGCCGCAGCCAATATCTAAGGTCTCTTGCCGATGCCGGTCTTGAGGCGAGTGCAGGTGAGTTAAGTGACACCGCCGTCTATCTACACCAGCCGGTACCGGTTAGCGACCTGCCAGGGTTTGATGAGGGGCATTGTAGTGTTCAGGACGAGGCGTCTCAGCTGGTGCCCACACTGCTGCAGCTCGAGCCCGGGCACTGTGTTCTCGATGCCTGTGCGGCACCGGGGGGGAAATCCTGTCACATTCTTGAAAGTGAGCGCTCGCTTACCGGATTGACATGTATTGATAGGACGCAGTCAAAGCTCGATCGGATTCAAGAGAATCTAATAAGACTGGATTTAGAAGCCAACTTGGTGGCTGGCGATGCCAGCGATACCGATACCTGGTGGGATGGCGTTCCGTTCGATCGCATTCTGCTGGATGCTCCCTGTTCGGCAACGGGCGTCATACGCAGGCACCCGGACATCAAGTTGCTGAGGACGCCACAGCAGGTGGAGAGCCTGACCTTGGTTCAGGCCGAACTACTGAGCAATTTATGGCCTTGTCTCAAACCCGGTGGCCTCATGCTCTATACCACCTGCTCTTTACTTAGGCAGGAGAACGAAGAAGCCATTAGGCGTTTTCTCGATTCCACGGATAGCGCTAAATATGAAGCCATAACAGTCGATTGGGGAGTAGAATGTGCATTCGGAAGGCAACTGCTCCCGGGCACAGGTTTAGGCCCTGATGGCTTCTTCTACTCAGTGCTACGAAAAGAGTTTGCCTAAAATTTCCAGAATCGCTCATTCGATCAATAGTGTAAGGCCAGCATGAAAATAATTATCCTCGGCGCCAATCAGGTTGGCAGCACTCTTGCCGAAACCCTTGCGAATGAGGCCAATGACATCACGGTCGTCGATGCCGACAGGAAGAAACTCCGCGAACTAAAAGACCACATCGATATCGGCACAGTAGCCGGCCATCCCTGCTTACCTGATGTGTTGGAGAGGGCGGGCGGTCAAGACGCAGATATGATCATCGCCGTTACAGAGAGCGATGAGATTAATATGGTCGCCTGCCGTGTTGCCTACTCATTATTTCAAACTCCCAAGAAGATCTGCCGAATACGCGCCTCTTCCTATCTGGTTTCGGACAAATTATTCGGTCAGCAAGGTATTGCGGTAGACACGGTGATCAGCCCAGAGCTCATCGTATCCAGTGACATCGAACGCCTGCTTGCTCTGCCTGGTTCCTTACAGGTATTGGACTTCGCCGACGGAAAGGTGCAGCTCGTTGCGGTAAAGGCCTATTACGGTGGCCCGCTCGTTGGACAGGAGATTCGACTGCTGCGTCAACACATGCCCTCGGTCGATACGCGAGTGGCAGCAATCTTTCGCAAAGACCGCCCCATCATTCCAGAAGGTTCGACGGTTATTGAGGCCGACGATGAGGTCTTCTTCGTAGCTGCGCAGAAAGATATTCGAGCCTGTATGAGTGAGCTGCGACGCATGGATAGACCCTATAAGCGCTTGATGATTGCCGGCGGGGGGAATATCGGCATGCGTCTCGCGGAGAGGGTTGAGGATAAATACCAGGTTAAGATTATCGAGAGAAGCCCCGAGCGCTGCTCACTGATCTCTGAGACGCTAAATCACGCAATAGTTCTAAATGGCGAAGCTTCACAACGCGATCTTCTGATAGAAGAAAATATCGCTGACACCGATGTGTTCCTCGCGCTTACTAATGATGACGAAGCGAATATCATGTCGTCGCTCTTGGCCAAGAGGCTGGGTGCAAAGAAAGTCATGGCGCTTATTAATAATTCAGCCTATGTTGATCTGGTACAGGGGGGCGAGATAGACATTGCTATTTCTCCTCAGCAGGCAACTATCGGCAGCCTGTTAGCTCATGTTCGTCGCGGTGATGTGGTTAACGTACACTCTCTGCGTAGAGGTGCCGCCGAAGCGATGGAGGCAATCGCACACGGCGATGAGGCCTCATCGAAGGTAGTAGGTCAGGCAATACAAGATATCGACCTGCCGGAAGGCACAACCATAGGAGCTATCGTGAGAAACGATGAGGTCCTGATCGCTCATGACAACACCGTCGTCGAAGCAGACGATCACGTGATCCTGTTCCTTGTGGATCGCAAGCGCATTCCCGAAGTAGAACGCTTATTCCAAGTTGGCTTCAGCTTCTTCTAGAAGCTAAAAATTATGCACGCCTCAATCATCGTAAAAATTCTAGGTCTCTTACTAATGCTCTTTAGTGCATTGGGTAATCTGCCGCCGCTGCTCGTCTCTTTTATCTATGCCGATGGCATGGCGAGTGTCTTTACGGATTCACTGTTCTTCATTTTTAGTATCGGTTTCTTAATGTGGATCTCAACGATTCGATCGAAGGCGGAGCTGGGCACGCGCGACGGATTCCTGGTGGTTACCTTATTCTGGGCTGTGCTGGGGACCGCCGGTTCGTTACCTTTCATTCTCTCCTCGGCAGTCGAGCTGTCGATTACCGACGCCGTATTTGAGTCTCTCTCTGGGCTTACAACTACTGGCGCCACGGTGATTTCAGGGCTTGATGAGCTACCCAAGTCAATTCTGTTCTATCGACAGCAACTACAGTGGCTGGGGGGAATGGGCATCATCGTGCTGGCCATGGCCTTGCTGCCAATGCTTGGTATCGGTGGTATGCAGCTCTATCGCGCGGAAAGTCCCGGTCCGGTAAAAGACAATAAGTTAGTGCCGCGCCTTGCCGAAACAGCAAAGGCGCTTTGGTATATCTACCTTACTTTAACCGTAGTTTGCGCGCTGGCATACTGGATCGTTGGCATGGATCTATTCGATGCCATTAGTCATAGCTTTACCACGGTAGCGATCGGCGGGTTCTCTACTCACGATGCGAGCCTTGGCTATTTCGATAATGCAGCCGTCGATGTCGTCGCGATTATTTTTATGTTTATTGCCGGGATAAATTTTGCCCTGCATTTTACCGCGTGGCAGAGACGAAAAGTTGGGCACTATCTTTCAGACCCTGAATTTCAGTTCTATGCCTTTATTCTGGCGCTGGTGTCGGTTCTTACTGTTTCTGTTCTCTATTTTTCCGATATTTATTCTAGCCTGTTCGAGGCAACGATAAAGGGTGTTTTTCAAGTAGTGTCGATGGCGACAACCACCGGTTTCGCTACTGCTGACTTCAATTCCTGGCCTCTGTTCCTACCCTATGTGCTTCTCTACGCGGCCATCATCGGTGCCTGTGCCGGTTCTACCGGCGGGGGCATGAAGGTCATTCGCATCTTGTTGATTTTTAAACAGGGGCTTAGAGAAGTGCAGCGACTAATCCACCCCCGAGCGGTTATTCCAATTAAGCTTGGGGGCCAACGCGTATCAGATAGAATTGTAGAATCTGTCTGGGGATTTTTTGCAGTCTATGTGATGGCATTCATGGTCATGCTGTTAGCACTGCTTGCGACAGGTCTGGATATCATTACTGCCTTCAGCGCGGTAGGCGCCTGTATCAACAATCTTGGCCCGGGCCTTGCGAACGTAGCGGTAACTTACGAGCACCTGCCTTCGGCTGCGAAATGGATACTGTGTTTTGCGATGTTGCTGGGTAGGTTGGAGATTTTTACTTTGTTGGTTTTGTTTACACCGATGTTTTGGAAAAGATAAACGTCCAGATTATTTAGTTGCACTTGTCTGCTATCGACCCCCCTCTGTCATTCTTATCCCGTTGAGCATCCCCGATGTTTTAGCAAAGATAAGCTGATCAAGTTCTAATAGAACTTTTCTCCGTCCGGGCGGCGACGGAAGCGCTTGTATTCCCACTGGTACTGCGCAACTGTCATACGCACACAACTCTCTACGGTCTTGTTTAAACCACGGACAGATTTCGCCAAATCTTCGTCATAGATTTCTTGATCTGCTTCGTGAATGACCAGTTTAAACCCCTTTCCCTTCGGCAAGCGCTCGGTGAAACCGCAATAGACTTTAGCCTTTGACCGCGCAATAAGCTTACTAACCAGCGTCATCGTCAGTGCCGGCTCGCCGAAAAACTCTGCGAATTCTCCGCCTTCGTCGTTAGGTACCTGGTCGGGCAGAACTCCCACCAACTCTCCCTTCTGCAGGGCTTTCAGTACCAAAGAGACACCCTTGCGATCGGTAGGCGCCAAATTGATACCACCGCGAGAGCGGGTGCGTTGCAATAGCGCGTCCAAGGGTTCGAATTTAGGGGGCTGGTACATAAACGTAGAAGATAGGTTCTGGCAGGCATACAAGCCAAAAATTTCCCAGTTACTAAGATGGGGGGCGAGAAGAATAATACCATCGTTCTGCCCTGCTGCCCTTTTAAATTCCTCCACGCCCACTGTCTCGGTTACCAGAGAAAGGGTTCTATCCAGCGGCAGCATCCAGGACTTTCCCATTTCCATTGCTGTGCACGCTGTACTAATCAGGCTTTCTTTAGCCAGACGGGAGATTTCATCGGTACTCAATTGAGGGAAACAGGCCTTTAGATTAGCGAGGGTTGTATCTCGGGCTCGATTCGGAACATGGAACAATAATGTACCCCAGACAGCGGCTAAGCCATGGAGAAGCCGCAGGGGTAACCTCGCTGTTACGAAGAGAAAACAGAGTAGGAAATAGTACTTAATTGTAGCGATAGTGATTTCTCTTTTTGGGCGGGCCAGTCGATTTAATCAGAGGGAAATGGAAGCATAATTCCTATCCAGACACAATCAGCTCAACCTGTGTTATACAGCTGTGAAACAGGCTGTAGGTAGATTAGTTACTGATAATCGAGGATAATTGCAAGCCTCTGACTTTATAGTCATTTAACAAAATAGAACACTCAAACCTATCTAAGTAAATCGGCCAACTCGTGAACAAGAATACCGACAGTAGTACCTTTCAAGGACTCATTTTTGCCCTGCAGCAGTTTTGGGCAGAGCAGGGATGCGTCATCATGCAACCGTTGGACATGGAAGTGGGTGCTGGAACCTTCCATCCTGCCACGTTTTTGCGTGCAATCGGTCCCGAATCCTGGAATACGGCGTATGTTCAGCCCTGCCGTCGCCCTACTGATGGCCGTTATGGGGAAAACCCAAACCGCTTACAACATTATTATCAGTTTCAGGTCCTATTGAAGCCTTCGCCTAAGAACATCCAAGAGCTCTATTTAGAGTCATTGCGGTCGATTGGTATCGACATGGCGATACACGATATTCGTTTTGTCGAAGACAATTGGGAATCGCCAACTCTTGGCGCCTGGGGCTTAGGCTGGGAAGTCTGGTTAAATGGCATGGAGGTGACGCAGTTTACCTACTTCCAACAAGTGGGCGGCCTTGAGTGTTATCCGGTTAGCGGAGAAATCACCTACGGCATAGAGCGAATAGCCATGTACCTGCAGGGTGTAGACAGTATCTATGACATCGTTTGGACTGAAGGCCCCGATGGAATTGTTACCTACGGGGATATTTTTAAACAGAATGAAGTTGAGATGTCGGCCTTCAATTTCGAACACGCCGATACCGAGACCCTCTTCCGCAATTTCGATGATTGCGAGAAACAGTGTAAATCATTGATCGAGAACAGGCTCGCCTTGCCAGCCTACGAGCAAGTCCTCAAGGCCTCGCATTATTTCAACTTACTTGATGCCCGCAATGCCATCTCGGTAACAGAGCGACAAAGATTCATTCTTCGCGTTAGAGCATTAGCCCGATCTGTTGCAGAGGCCTATTTTGAAAGCCGTAAGGAGCTTGGTTTTCCCCTAGCTACCGAAGCGCTTCGTCAGGAATTTTTGGAAAAATAGTCATGTCAAAAAAAGATTTTCTAGTCGAGATAGGGACAGAGGAGCTGCCTCCCAAGGCACTGCTCAAACTGTCGAAGTCGTTTCAGGCTGGCGTAGTAGATGGTTTGAAGAAGGAGTCACTCAGCTACACTGATGTAAGAGCGTTCGCTACTCCTCGTCGATTGGCCCTATTGGTGTCGCAACTAGACGAGAAACAAGAAGACAAGCAAACAGACAAATTTGGGCCCGCCGTTAAAGCTGCCTTCGATGGTGAGGGTAATCCAACGCGAGCGGCCAGTGGTTTTGCCAAGTCTTGTGGAGTTGAGGTATCTGATCTTGGCACAGCAGAGAAAGACGGCGTAGAGAAACTTAGCTATTCATCGACGCAGCCCGGTAAGTCAACTACCCAGTTGCTGCCCTCAATTATAGACACAGCACTGGCTAAGCTACCGATTCCCAAGAGAATGCGCTGGGGCGCGTCTCGAGATGAATTTGTGCGCCCGGTTCACTGGGTGGTATTACTGTTCGGCAATGAGGTGGTTAAGACTACTATTCTTGGCGTAGAGTCCGGCATGGAGACCCTGGGTCATCGGTTTCATTACCCGGAAAAGATCAAGATCGGCAACCCGGGTGACTATGAATCGCTATTGGAAAATCCTGGTAATGTCATCGTCGATTTCGCCAGACGTAGAGAGATAATTCGAAGCGCTATCGTTGCCGAAGGCGAGAAGCTAAATGCCTCCACCGTAGTAGATGAGGCACTTCTAGACGAGGTAACAAGCCTGGTTGAATATCCCGTTGCGCTAACTGGCAGGTTTGACGAATTGTTTTTGGACGTTCCCTCTGAAGCCTTGATCCTGGCAATGAAGTCTCATCAGAAATGTTTCTATCTTCTCGATAAGGATCAGAAACTCTTGCCGTATTTCGTCACCGTGAGCAATATTCGAAGCACAGACCCAGCTCAGGTTATTGAGGGTAATGAGAGGGTTATTCGACCGCGACTGGCAGATGCAAAATTCTTCTACGAGACAGATCAAAACAGTTCACTAGAAAGCCGCCTAGAACAATTAAAGAAGGTCGTTTTTCAAGAGAAGTTGGGCACAGTCTATGAACGTAGCCTGAGAGTTGCAAAACTTGCGGCTTTTATTGCTAAAGACACCGGAGAAGATGAGTCACAGGCACAAAGAGCGGCCATGCTTTCGAAGTGTGACTTAGTAAGCAATATGGTGGGTGAATTCGCCGACTTGCAGGGTCTTATGGGATCTTACTATGCGAGAAACGACGGTGAGCCTGAGCCCGTAGCTCAGGCGATCAATGAACAATATATGCCTAGATATGCTGGCGATGAACTCCCTTCTACCCCAATAGGCAGCATTCTAGCGGTGTCCGACAAACTGGATTCGATAGTAGGCTTGTTTGCTATAGGTCAGCCTCCTACTGGCTCTAAGGATCCGTTCGCTCTTCGGCGCTCAGCAATCGGGGTTTTAAGAATCCTGGTTGAGAACAAGATGGACTTGGATCTCATGGCCTGTATAGAAGCGTCTCTACAGGGTTTCGAATCGATCGAAGTTGCTTCTGACACGGCCGAGAAGGTTTTTGAATTCATGCTCGAAAGATTTCGCAGTTGGTACGCTGATGAAGGCATTTCCAGCAACGTCTTCCAGTCTGTCATGGAGCTGAAGCCACGCAAGCCCTATGATTTCAACAAGCGAATTCAAGCTGTCTCTAATTTCAGTCAACTTGAGGAAGCCGCAGCCTTAGCCGCGGCCAATAAACGAGTGTCAAATCTACTCGATAAGGTTGACTCAACGTCGCTTACAACAGACATCAACGAGACGCTGTTTGATGGTGAGGCAGAAGTCTTGCTCTTTCAGCAGCTGCAAGCCAAAGAGTTAAAAACGACCCCTTTGTTCGACGCGGGAGACTATACGGCCGGGCTCGCCGAATTGGCACAGTTGAAGGATTGTGTAGACGGATTCTTCGACGATGTCTTAGTTATGTGTGAGGATGAAGCGGTACAGAAAAATCGCCTTGCGCTACTACAGAGACTTCGCGCGATTTTTCTCAGAGTCGCAGATATTTCCTATTTACACACCAGTTAGTCATTCCTAGTCAAGGCCAGCAAGCATGAAGACTATAGTTCTTGATCGAGATGGCGTTATCAATCAAGACTCAGATGACTATATTAAGTCTGCTGAAGAGTTTGTTCCCATAGCCGGCAGTATTGAGGCAATTGCCAAACTCAGTGCTGCTGGTTTTCGAGTGTTTATTGCAACGAACCAATCCGGCCTCGCGCGAAAATATTTTGACGAGGACATTCTGTCCGAGATCCACCATTTATTGTGTTCTATGGTAGAACAGCTTGGCGGTACTATAGACGGCATATTCTATTGCCCACATCATCCAGACGATAATTGTAATTGTAGAAAACCGAGAATTGGTCTACTTGAGCAGATTGAAAGTGAGTTTGCCTGCGAGCTTGCAGGAAGTTATTTTGTCGGTGACAGTCTTAATGATATTCAGGTAGCAGAAGCCTTTGGCTGTAAGCCGATTTTGGTACGTACTGGAAAAGGTACTTTGACAGAGAGTGTACTGGAATCGAACGGCGTAGCTGATGTGCGCGTTTATGAAAACCTATCTAGGGCCATTGCTGATATTTTGGAAGTATAGAGAAATGACTCGGTTATTCCTTGGGATTCGCTCTACTGTTTTCTACTTTGGCTACTATTTTTTTACTGTCATTCTCTCAATAGTTTTTATTGTCTTCTTTCCTATTCTTCCTCCCAAGGGACGACATGTTATCGCCAGTATATGGTGTGACTCTATACTCGTGTGGTTACGGCTTTGCTGCGGGGTAAAGTATAAGATCATTGGGATAGAGAACCTGCCTACGACACCCGCGATAGTTATTGCCAATCATCAAAGCAGCTGGGAGACGATACTCTTCTATAAACTGATCTTTCCCGTATCGCCGATTCTAAAGAAGGAGCTGATCGCTATTCCATTTTGGGGATGGTCTATGCGATTGCTAAAGCCCATTGCCATAGATAGGAGCAAACCTCGAGAAGCGGGTAGGTCCTTAATGATTCAGGGTGTGAATAGAATCGAGAATGGTAATTCGGTCATCGTTTTCCCCGAAGGCAGCCGATCAAAATTCGGTACCGTCAAACGCTTCTCTCGCGGGGGAGCAAAACTCGCTGTAGCCGCGAAAGCAGATATCGTACCGATTGCCCACAACGCCGGATATTGTTGGCCGGCGAGAGACTTCATTAAGAAACCCGGGCTCATAACCGTAGTTATTGGCGAGAGGATAGCAATTGCTGATCTTGATGCTAACGAGCTGACAGCTGTGGTCGAGAGCTGGATTCGAAAGACGGTAGAGGAATTGAACTAGAGCGCGCTATGCGCTCTAGTAATATCTGCGCCCTTACCTACATTATATATCGAGGTTTTCTGCTGCCAGCGCATTATCTTCGATAAATTCCCGCCTGGGCTCAACCTGATCACCCATTAAAGTATTGAAGAGTTGATCCGCTCCTATGTTTTCCTCGATAGTGACCTGTAACATTCTTCTAGTTTCAGGGTTCATCGTAGTATCCCAAAGCTGATCGGGGTTCATTTCGCCCAAACCCTTATAGCGTTGCAGGTAGTGGCCCTTCATTGCATCATTCGTCAGCCATTCCATAGCTCTGGCAAATGATGCGACTTCTTCGGTTTTTTCACCGCGCTTAACGAAAGCTCCTTCTTCTATCAAACCATCCAGAGTCGTTCCCAGATCTGTGATTGCGCGATATTCTCCCGAATGAAAGAAGTCGCGGCTAAACGGGAAGGTTTTTTCCAGGCCGTGGAGATTCTGTACGGCCTCCGGTAGAAAGAGCTGACGCTCCTCGTCTTTCTTGACTTTCAGCGTATAGTTAGCACTTACACCGGGGTGCATCTCGGCAAACTTGGCGGCCAGTTCTGTGAGCCAGTTCTGCACGCTGTCTTCCGCTTTCAACTCTTCCTCGCCCAGTGTTCGGGTGAAGATCATAGCTTCTAAAATTTCAGTCGGGTAGAGCCTTGCAAGTCGACTAATGATTGCATAGCTGTCGTTATACTTCTTAACCAGAGACTCTAGTGCATCGCCGCTAATTCCTGGTGCGTCCGCATTCACATGCAAACTCGCACCTTCCAATGCGATTTGGGTTTGGTATTCGGCTAGCTCCATATCGTCTTTCAGATACTGCTCTTGCTTCCCTTTTCGAATCTTATATAGCGGCGGCTGTGCGATAAAGATATGGCCGCGCTCCACTAGCTCGCGCATTTGCCGAAAGAAAAACGTCAACAGTAGCGTTCGAATATGGGAGCCATCGACATCCGCATCGGTCATGATGATAATGCTGTGGTAACGTAAATTTTCCGGGGCAAATTCTTCATTGCCGATTCCACAACCAAGCGCTTTAATCAAAGTCCCGATTTCAGCCGAGCTGAGCATCTTATCGAAACGCGCCTTCTCTACATTTAGAATCTTTCCCTTCAGTGGCAAGATTGCCTGGTTTTTACGGTTTCTACCTTGCTTGGCGGACCCGCCCGCAGAATCTCCCTCCACTATATATATCTCTGAAAGCGCGGGGTCTTTTTCTTGGCAGTCCGCCAGTTTGCCGGGCAAGCCCGCAATATCAAGCGCACCTTTGCGCCGCGTCATTTCTCGCGCTTTACGAGCGGCTTCCCGAGCGCGGGCCGCATCTAGCATCTTGCCTACGATAAGTTTGGCGTCTTGTGGGTTCTCCAACAAATAGTCATTAAAATGCGATGCCATTTCCTGCTCAACCACGGCTTTTACTTCCGAAGAGACTAGCTTGTCTTTCGTCTGCGACGAAAATTTCGGATCGGGCACTTTTACTGAAATAATCGCTGTGAGCCCTTCTCGAGCATCATCTCCCGATGTGACAACCTCCTTGCCCTTCTTAATTGCCAACTCCTTGTCAATATAGCTCTTTAACACTCTAGTTAGCGCGCCTCTAAAACCGGCAAGGTGGGTTCCACCATCGCGCTGGGGTATATTGTTTGTATAGGGGAAAATATTCTCCTGGTAAGAATCGTTCCACTGCAGAGCAATCTCCACCGTAATTCCGTCTTCTTCCCGCTCCGAGGTAAAGTAGAAAGCCTTGTTTACCGTCGCCTTGTTCTTGTTCAGATAGTCTACGAAAGCTTTTAGACCACCTTCGTACTTAAAAAGATCCTCTTTTCCTGAGCGCTCATCGATAAGGCGAATGGCCACTCCGGCGTTAAGAAATGCTAACTCACGTAGTTTTTTCGCTAAAATATCGTAATGAAACTCGACGTTAGAAAAAGTATCAGTAGATGGCTTGAAATGGCACTCTGTGCCAGAAGTCGTAGTTTCACCCACAACGGCAAGAGGAGCCTGGGGAACACCATGAACATAGTCCTGTTCATGCACTTTTCCTTCACGCCGGATGGTCAGTTTGAGCTCTTCGGAAAGCGCGTTTACAACTGAAACGCCTACTCCATGAAGCCCGCCGGATACTTTGTAGCTATTGTCGTCAAATTTGCCACCTGCGTGCAGGACAGTCATGATGACTTCCGCAGCAGAAACGCCTTCGTTGTGCATTTCGGTGGGAATACCACGGCCGTTATCTGATACCGTAACCGTCTCTCCGATGTGAATGGTCACTTTCACTTCGTCACAGTGGCCGGCCAATGCCTCATCTATAGAGTTATCAACCAATTCGAATACCATATGATGCAGGCCCGTGCCGTCATCGGTATCACCAATATACATCCCAGGCCTTTTCCGAACGGCGTCGAGGCCCTTTAGAACCTTGATACTGTCAGAATTATATTCGTTGTTAGCAGGCACTTCACTCATACTTCTACTCCAGGGCGTTTGTTAGCAGACACTATCGGCTGCCTTCCCCTTAATATCGGATAATTTCACTAAAAATCAAGCTGTTATTGTACCACGTTCCACGTGGAACGTGGCCACCTCAAGCGCCTCGGGTCCCCAATTTAAGACGGCGTCTATTTCTACGCAGGTTATAAACACCTGCCCTCCCAGGCCTACCAGCTGCGCCAGTACAGCCTCCCTGTTTACTTTGTCCAGCTCAGATGGCAGGTCATCAACGAGAAACACACAACTCCGATCAAGGGCCTCGCTTAGCAACAAGCCCTGGGCGAGCTTCATCGCGCTAACCAAGATCTTCTGCTGGCCCCTCGATAAAATCTCTACCGCCTTGCTTCTGCCTATTTTGAAGGATAGATCGGCCCTATGGGGGCCATTCTGCGTAGCACCATAGCGAGCATCAAGGCTCCTATTGTCAGTAAGGACTTGCTCTAGCCCCCTTTCTCTATCCCAACCACACTCATAATCGATCTCAAGTGCTTCGGCCTCAGCGCCGTCCATCTCACTATACAACTTCATAAGCAATGGCAAAAAAAATTGTAAGTATTCACTTCGAGCACGATCGACTTCTCTCGCAGCATTGCAAAGCTCAGAATCCCAAGCAGAGATTTGTGCGAAGTCAGGCGTTCTCTGTTTTAACAACAGGTTTCGATTAGCTATCGACTTCTCTCGCAGCATTGCAAAGCTCAGAATCCCAAGCAGAGATTTGTGCGAAGTCAGGCGTTCTCTGTTTTAACAACAGGTTTCGATTAGCTATCGATTTCTTAGTTCTTCGCCAATTTTCTACGAAACTTTGTTCCACGTGAAACACACCCCAGTCCAGGAATTGCCTTCTGGGCCTAGGGCCTCCTTCTAGAAGAAGAAAGGAATTCGAGTCGAGGATCTGAACGGGTAATTCACGAGCGACACTCTCCCAGTTTCGCTGCTTCTCGGAACGGAATCTGAGCTCATGACTCTGACGGCGTGACTTGCTGAGCCCGATCTCTTTACCGTCCTGTAATCGAGCAAAAACAACCGCCTGCTCTTTATCGCTATTAATTAGCGGATCTATCTTACTAGTTCGAAAAGACCGACCGGTCGCCAAAAGATGAATAGACTCGAGAATGCTTGTCTTGCCAGAGCCGTTCTCTCCGTGCAGGACATTTATCGTTGGGGCTGGCACAATATCTAGAGACCCTAGATTTCGTACCGCACTAACATTCAGCTTCTCGATGATGCTCATAATAGGGAAGCTCGGGCTGGTGCCTTCACGGGCCGCAGCTATTAGTTATAAACGCATCGGCATAACAACATAGAGTGCATCACTGCCTTCTTCCGCTTCCAGCAAGGCACTGCTGTTTGCATCCGAAAGAGTAATGCGCGCCTTCTTGCTGCTCAGAGTAGAAAGCACATCGATGAGGTAACTGACATTAAAACCAATCTCTAGAGAGTCCCCCTCGTACTCAACTGATACTATCTCTTCGGCCTCTTCCTGCTCAGGGTTATTCGCTAGAATCTTTAGCTCACCACTCGAAAGCAAAACCCGCACTCCACGGTACTTCTCATTGGATAGTATCGATGCCCGGGAGAATCCCTGCCTCAATTCCTGACAATCTCCGATCAATACCTTGTTGCCACCCTTCGGTAACACTCGGTTATAGTCTGGAAACTTGCCATCTACTAGTTTCGACGTAAAGGTGAACGCCGGTACACTGGCGCGAATATGGTTCTGGCCGAAGGTAAGCGATATATCGCCGGAATCGTCTGTTAGCAGCCGCGCCATTTCCATAATGCCCTTGCGTGGCAAAATTAGCTGCTGCGATTCAGAGATGGGATTGCTCATGTTGAGGGTTTCCATCGCCAGGCGATGGCCGTCGGTAGCAACAACTCGTAAGTAGTCCGGCGCAACCTCAAACAGCATGCCGTTAAGATAGTAGCGCACGTCCTGCTGTGCCATTGCGA
>Ga0206124_10002081_pt1 | contig 15157 bp, 15 predicted proteins | sample Helgoland_Spring_3_FD_148671 | JGI IMG/M metagenome (GOLD analysis project Ga0206124, IMG submission 148671) | Pelagic subsurface seawater microbial communities from Kabeltonne, Helgoland, North Sea - Helgoland_Spring_Bloom_20160321_2 | ecosystem: Environmental > Aquatic > Marine > Epipelagic ... | reverse complement strand
TAAATCCATGTACAATATTTACTAAGAATAGTAACGAATATATAATTTGTGACCTCATTTTTATATATTATATTATATTCTTTTTATATATAATTATGAATAAATATATGATAGCTGTTAGTTTTCTAGCTTTATTTAGCTTTCTTACCGCTATATATTTAGGCAAATATTATGCAAGTATACCTGCAATATCCGTTTTTATAACTTCTATATTATTCTGGTCTAAACCAGAAGAAAAATGGCGTATGTATATTGACATTGTTGTTGTACAATTGGCATTATATTATTCTATCTTTTATGCATATTACAATATGGATTTACATAAATTTCGTCGATACTTTACAGTATTAGCTGTATCTTTAATATACTTTGCATTTGCTATATTATCATGGAATCTCAATCCATATATAAATCATACAAATATTAGTTTCTTTAAGACTATAACCATTATGCTACATAGCATGGCTACTTTTATTACTAACTTCTCTAATATTATTATGTATACTTCTATTACTTCTATTTAAAAAAGAGTACATAATTCTCTAAATCTCTTGACTTTCTTAAACTTCTTGAAAATTATAAAAAAATAAGATTATGTACTCTTTTTCTTCTTCTTTGGTTTAGATTCTTTTTTAACATTACCTTTTTTGGTATCGTTAGATATTTCTCTAATATATAGATATAATATTTAATTTTCATATAGATTCTGGTTTAGTCAAGCTATCCCAGAACAGAATTGTTCTAATTTTTTAAAAAATTGATAGCTACTCGGGTGTATACACGGGTATCACACTTTCAAGTATGACTGAACAGAACAAGTTCAAGCTTTGCATCCTCCCTACCCAGATGGGAAAGACCTTTGTTACCATCAACAAAATATTAGAGGAAATTAAGCACGATCCCACGAAAGGCAGGAGTGTTCACTTTGTTCTCACCATGAACACTCTCCTCAACAATAAACAGTTCGCGAACAGACTTAGTGATATTAAAGAGGAACATGGTGAAAATTCGGTTGCTATTTTCGCTTCTACCTATAAGGGAGATTTAACTCACATTGATAGTCTCTGTAAGCTTATCAGCTTTTCCAAGGACCCGGCCAAAATGCCAAAAATTATTGTGGCATGCAGTAATTACAGGCGTTTCGACGACTGCTTCAAATACATGGAGTTCCTCAACAACAACGAAACAGCTATCACGCGTAGCTTCGTGTATTTTGACGAGCTCCACAAGTATATCAAGTCTAAGAAGGCCGATATCCGCGGAAATATTGAGAAGATGGATGATTATGATATTGTCCACGGTATCATGGCTATGACAGCTACTCCTGATATTCTCTGGAATAAATCCAACGAAGACCTAGATGACTATTGGAGCAAAATCACTATTATCAACATAGCAGAACATAACGAAAAGAACTATGTTGGTTGGGAAGATATGACATTTTATCACTCCAAGTTTGTTCTAGAAGATGATTCAAATGAAGAAGACCTTTATTATAATGAGCTATACAACATCAAATATGCCGAAGAGATAATTTACAAGAATCCGGAAATCTTAGCCGAAGGTTCTCGCAGTTTTATTCCAGCTACGCGTAAACGCAAAACTCACAACATGATTCGTTCAATGGTCATGCGTGTAAATCCCGATACAGTAGTAGTAATACTAAACGGGGTTGAAAAAAATATTTGCTATCTTGATAAAGAAGGCAAAATCGCAAAGATTGATTTGGTCCTCAAATCAGGAGAATTAGGCGACTTAATAGCATTACACCTTCACGAAAACATGATATTCAATAGACCATTAGTTGTTACGGGATATCTTTGTGTGGGGATGGGACAGACGCTCGTTTCAAAGGACCTTGGTGCTTTTACAACTGCCATCCTTGGATATAGTAAAATCACCAATGATAATCTATATCAGTTATTCGGTCGTATTACTGGGCGTATTAAGAGTTGGGTAGATAATCCCATTAAAACTCAGGTATTCTGTTCTAGGATAAATAGCACAATCTGCAAGAAAATGGAAGAATGTGCTAAGAATATCGTAGCTAAGCATAACGGCAAACAGCTGGGTAACGATAAATATCGCGAGCCTATTAACGAAGATAAAGATATCATCAAAAACTTCGCAGGCATCAATATTCTTGAAGACTAATACCTAATCACAAACAATGGAGCAGTAGATTTCTTAGCAGGTAATATATATTCTATGTTTTTATTTATTTCTTCGAATAGCAAAGTGCCCTTATAGTCTTTTATATCATCTTCATCTTGTTTTATGTATTCATTTGTTATTTTTTTATACTCTTCAATAAAAGAACATAATTCGTGATTATATAAATTTAATGTACTGCCATTTTTTAGCTTATAATTTTTGAGTTTTTTTGCAATATCTAATACAATAGCAAGCCTATCTGATTTATTGTTATAATTTGTCATAATAATAATTAGTAATATTTATGTTTAAATGTTATATCTCATCGCTTTCTAATTTTCTATTTTTTTTTATTGTATTTAAATCAAATAATGTTCCACTACTTATATTTCTATTCTTTCTATATAAAATATCATCAGATTTCGATATGTTATCAATAAAATACTTACTGGTATTTGAATTATTACTTTCGTTACTATCAGCTCTGCTAATACTTTTAATAGAAGCATCATCGCGAATAGATAGGTAGTTTGATATTTTATAATCCAACTTTTTAATATTTACTGCTACCTTATTTAATTTTATAAATAATAGGGATACTAATATTATATTCAAAAGGTTAAATGATATAATAATATATATCATATTATATATTAATAACGTATTTATTTTATGTATTCTATTTGTGATAGATTATATCTAGATATTCATAAAAATGAAGAAGAAACTTTAAAAATTATTAAAAATAGCAAGGATTATATTACTTCAACGGAATTTCACGAATCATATATGCCATTAAAAAATGACTACGGGCCAATGAATATTGGTAGCATTATAAATTTCTGCGATTTTATTGATGACAAAATGCAGAGCTCGCAACTTTCACATAGAAATATTGTTTATTATATTTATTTATTAAATGATAAAAATAATGCTTATTTATTAAATGCTGTTTTTATGATGGGTTGTTACTTGATAATTAAAAAAAACATATGTGTTGACAAGATTATATTTGATATTTTTCATATATTTAATGGTCATCCATGCTATTTTATAGATTGTATATCTGAATGGGGTGGGTATTATTCTTCAATAATGGATTGTTTGCGATCAATAAGTTTCGTATATAAAAATGATATTGAAGAATTAAATAACTTTGATATTGAAGATTATGAATATCTAACAGATTTTTCTCAAAGAGATATGAATATAATTGCTAATAAATTTATTGCAATGAGATGTCCTTCGCAAAAAAATATCCACGATGTATGCAATGAACTCAAAAAAAGAAACGTTAAATTAGTTATCAGATTAAACGAGGATAATAATTACGATAGTAAAATGTTTGAAAATCAAAATATAGATGTATTAGATTTATATTTTGATGATTATTCTGTTCCATCTATAAAAATAATTAAAAAGTTTATGAATGCTGTCAATGATATTGATTATTCAGATAAAGTCGCTATTCATTGTCGTGCAGGTTTAGGGAGAACAGGTATATTAATTTGCATTTGGCTTATAATAAAATTAAATTTTAAACCTGCGGAAGCAATTGCATATATTAGAATAATGAGACCTGGGTCAATAATGGGTAGTCAAGGATTCTTCCTCGAATCAATAGAATATTTCAAAAGGTTTATTTGATATATCTTTGATATGGCAATACAATTTCATATTCATCATATTTATTTCTTACAATATCCAAACTCTTATCTCTTTTATGATATTTCGTTTTATCACTATTATTGGACTTATCACTATTATTAGATTTAATTGAATTTTCTTTACGAACATTTTGCTCTCGGAATCTTATATGTTTTTCATTGTATGTTTTATCAGATTCGTTATCTGAACTTTGTACTAAATCATCTTTTATATTATAAGATGATTGTATTTTGTCTTTATTTCTTGATTTGATACTTTTTCTTTTAAGAGAATTCCATAATTTTGTTAAAAAAAACCCGTTATCTTCTTCTTTATTTGAATTACATGTTACATATAAGTTAATATCTTTCATATTATTCAACTACTTATAATTAATATTATTAAGTGATATATGTTTAAATATAAGGTCTTCATAATAATACAAATGTATTTATCATGAATGTTATAACACCACATATGTTTATAATTTTTAAAGAAGTATAATCATCATAGTACATAAATATAACATTTCCTATAATTCCACCAACACTACCAAATGAAGCTATTAATCCCAATATTACACCCAAATTTGACGAATCTATATGTGGGATTATACCAATAATAGTGCCTTGTAATAAATTATTGCTAAAACTCCACAATATAATTAATAATAATAAATGCGAATATTTTTCATCACTACTATTTAAACTTCGCATAAAATTGTTTAATATTGTACCGCATAATGTAGTACTTGATATAAATATTAATATTATTTTTATTTTTCCAATTATTTTAAAGAGTTCATAATTCTTATCAGATATATAACCACCTATTGGGCGACCTAATAAATTTATAGAAGAAAATGCGAATAATAATAATATCTTTTTATTTAGCGATATATTATCTTCTATTTTTAAAAGTATTGGTAAATTTGAATATATTGTTAATTCAATGCCGAAACTGTATAAATATGTCAAGCAAATTGCCAATAATTTAATATTTTTAAATACATTAAAGCATTTTGATTTTGAAAATGAAATATCAACAACAATATTCTCTATATTTATATTATTATCCAAAGAATAATTTGTATTACCATTACTATATATAGTATTATCTATATTATCAATATTATCAATATTATCAATATTATCAATATTATCAATATTATCAATATTATCTATATTATCTATATTATCTATATTATCTATATTATTACGTTCATTGTATAATTTTTTTAATTCAATATAATTTCCATATGGACAATCGTCTGATAAATAATATATGGGATATATTGTTAATAGTAATAAAATATAAGGCCAATATATATAGTAATTTAAATATTTTTCATTAACATTAGATATTATAGTATAATTTATAATATATATTATACCAATTCCAAAATTTCCTACACCACCCAGTATACCGGTTGTTATCCCCAAAATATTTGTATCAAACATTGTAATAACCCATAATTCAGATAATACAAATCCGCCAGATATTATACCATTTAAAATTTTAAGTATAGGATTATCAAAGCTAATATTTAAAATTCCAAATAATACAGATAATAATATTAAAATGCAATAAGATATTCTTATTCCGATTCTGTCAGCAATATATCCAAAAATAGCACGCGATATAGTTGAACCAATATATAGATATATTATAGTATATCTTACCTCCGCGCGAATTATATCATTTGAAATTTCATTATAATAAGAAGATTTAATAAATTTAAAAGATATTAAATGAAATTGTGTAATGAATATTAGTATTATTAATAATAATGATAAATGGAATGCACGTGAATGAGGGCGTTTAAATGATAATATAGGGATAATATTATTCGTAGTTTCTTCATATATTATATTTTTTGAATTATTCCATTTTAATAATGCCTTACATCTACCATTATTAAAATTATAACATGGATACTGCCAGTCCTCTAATTTCCATAACATATTAATTAATACATGTTCTATATATTTAATCAATTTTTAAATAAGGTACCGGAAACATTTGTACCAGTATAAAAAAAATTGATAGCCGTATATAGCTTATGCTACTACACACATGTCTGCTATCATGGCCACAACTGTTTCTACATCCACCACCAAGATGGAATGCCTCGTTTGTGTCTCCGAAGTACCTAAGTCGCAAATCAATAAATGTCCTCATTGTGAGTTTGAGTGTTGTACCACTTGTATCAAGTATCATATCAACACCTCGCAGAAGACAGAGAAGAACTGCATGAACTGCAAGAAGAAGCTTACGAGGTCTACCCTTGTTGGTTTCCTTGGCAAGTCATTCGTTGACAAGCTTTATCGCACGGACATCAAAGAACTGGTCTTCAAGGAAGAGATGATCCTTGTTCCGCGGTCTCTGCCTGAGGTCAAAAAGCGCAAGGATATTCGGGCAGTTAAAGAAACGATCTCAACAATTGAAAAAGACTTTGAGAAAGAAGTAGAAGAGAAAAAATTTGTTCCAGGATCACTTGAAGAGTTTGAACACAGGGGTCTCATCGGAGGTCGTATTCGCTTCTACTATTCGCAAATCGAAGTTTTGAAGGGTATTAAAGTCCAGGAGCGCGCAATCAAGCAATACAAGTATCCTTGCGAAAACAATGAATGTAACGGATTTGTTGATGCGAATTGGATGTGTTCAATCTGCGACAAGGAGACATGCAAACATTGCCGTACTATCAAACAAGATGGTCATGTGTGCAAACAGGAAGATATCGATACTGCTGAACTCATCAAGAAGGATAGCAAGCCATGCCCCAAATGTAACATTTCTATAATGAAATCGTCTGGGTGTGATCAGATGTGGTGCGTGTCGTGTCATACCACCTTTGATTGGAAGACAATGCAGATTAAAACTTCTGGAATCCTTCACAATCCAGAGTATTTCAGGTATATGCGTGAGAATGGCATTGCAATCCCTCGCAATCCCAACGATAACCAGTGTGTAGATGAGTATGACGAAGCATATAGAGCTCTTACAACTATCAATGCTAGCTACATTAAAGAAGAAAAGATACATAAAGATATGAAGAAGCGTATTGATAAGGGTAAGGATGAATTGATTAAACATTATCTCACCTACAACCTTCAATCTCGTGGAGCCAAGCCATCGGATGTGTTGAACAGTGGTGCGAAATATTATGCCGAAAGGGCAACAAATGAAGCAATCGAGTACGCAAAAAAGTATACCATACTCTCTGTCTTAGACATTGAGTATCTGAAAAGCCTTTTCACATTTTATCGTGATGTTAACCACCTTGAATCTGTTGAAATGAGACAGATGCAAAGCAAAATAAATAATGCCGAGGTTTGGAAGGACAAACAGCGCGTCAACTATCTTGACAAACAAGTACCAGAAGCTAAGTACAAATCTGACCTGATTAAGCAACATAAAGAGTTGGAATATCTCGAAGAATCTATGGGATATCATGCTACTATTGTAGAAGCATCAAAGGCTTACTTCATCAATAAGATCAATAGTCTTCAAGGAGAAATTGATGCTGCTGTTGAAAATAAGACGGTCTTGAATATTGATGATTGTGAGCGACTTGGACGACTCAGGGAATTTATTAAGGAGGTATTACGTAACAGCAAAAAAATGAAAGAAGTATATGGATATTCAAGACACGACTACATCCCGCGCCTTTTAAAATTCACACCCGAGCCCGTTTCTGTTAACACTAAATAGACGTCTATAAATATATACAAGCACGCCACATTTATATAGTTTATATTTTTTATATTTAAAATAAAAATTGAATAGAATTTTTTTATATTTATAAGAAGAGACAATGCAGCAAAATTGCGATAAAGGAAAGGAAATAAATCCAAAAACAGGTAGATGCGTAAAAATATGCAAAGAAAATCAAAAAAGAAATCAAGAAACAGGTAAATGTGAAAAAAGCGGATGCCCAGAAGGTAAAATAATAAATCCTAAGACGGGTAGATGCATTAATGATACTAATATTAAAACTCCCGTAATAGATCATAAGGTTGAAATCATTAAAAATCTTAAAATTCTAGAAGAGTACGAGAAATTAAACAAACAACCATTTAAAGCACGCGCATATAACAAAGTAATAAGTTCTATTGAATTATCTACTGATAGCCACGATACTTTTGAAAGTTTTAGCAATATTAAAGGGATTGGTGATAAGATTAAAGATAAAATCAAAGAATATTTTGAAACAGGTAAAATGATTGCTGTTGAAAATGCATTAAAAGATAAAACGTTTTCATTAAAACGTAATCTATCAAACCTTTATGGAGTTGGACCAGTCAAAATCATAGAAATTATGAAAAAGGTAAATTCATTTGAAGAACTTAAAGCGAATCCAGAAATACTAAATGATAAACAAAAAATAGGCTTAAAATACTATGATGATATGTTGCAAAGAATCCCTATGAGCGAAGGAAAAAAACATTATAGTATAATTAATAAAATATTTAATAAAACCTATTCCAATATAGAGTTTGAATTAGTTGGTAGTTATAGGCGTAAGAATATTGATATGGGCGACATTGATATTTTAATTAAAAATAGACCAGATTTGGATCTTAAAAATCTAATTAATGAGTTAAAATCATCAAACTATATTATAGAAACATTAGCAAATGGTAAAAACAAATTTATGGGTCTATGTAAGATAGCGCCAGCGTTACCTGCGAGACGCATTGATATATTGATAGCAGACCCTTCGTATTATTATTTCGCATTGCTTTACTTTACAGGTTCATATCAATTTAATATATATATGAGACGTATAGCTTTGCAAAAGAAACTATCATTGACGGAGTATGGTTTTAAGGATAAAAATAAAAAGATAATAGATACGACGGCAGATATAAAAACGGAGAAAGATATATTTGAGTATTTGGAGATACCTTATGTATTACCAGAGAATAGAAATATTAAATTATAGAACTATGGCGAAAAATAAATAAACAATAATTTCATATATAGTATTATAGAAAAGATGCTTGTTTACTTTCCGTGGTTACATCAAAAGAATAGAGTTTTAACTTCAAGAACTTTGGAATATACTAAATTGGATAAATTAAGAGAATGGGTTATATCTCAAAATCCTTCCAAAGACAAGTCAACACATTGGTGGTATAGTAAATTGCCCGCGGATATTTGTTTAACCTTTTCTAAAATTGCAATGAGTGATACTATCATTAAGATGTTCAAAGATAATTTAAATGAAAATTGTATTGATATCTTAAATGATATGAATGAAATATATGTCACTGCGCCTATGTCTGTTAAGGATAGTAATACATCCGATGCAATATTCTATACGCGTCATATAGATGGACCATATTATCTTTTTCCATTTGCATCTTGTTATAGATTAATTATAGGATTAGATGATAATAGCAATGTAACAACTTGTTTTAATATGGTACCTGAAAACAAAATTGTTAAAAAGGGAGATATAGTAGCTTTTGATTTTCATCGCGAATGCCATTATATATATACGGATAATGGTAATATTCAAGATGAATTGAGAGTTATTATGAAAGTACATTATTGTGTTTATCCACGATGGGCATATTATTTTGGTAAAAGTCTTGGCATATTATCGATATATTATAATAAAAGTTTTAGACAGTTATTCTTGTTTACACTTATATCTAATAAAATCTATAAAAGTTATTTATCTTTTTTGATGATAAGTATAACAAAATTTGTACATGATACCGAGTATTATATTGGGTATAATAATATATCATTTATATTAATATTGTATTATCTATCATATCTAACCGATAATACAGTATTTTTGTTTGGCAGTAGCTTTATACATTATTTCCGTAAAATAGATAGCATAAAAAATAATTGTGATAATTTAGTATTAGCTCGTGATATTAGATTTTATTATACTATATATACATTACAATTGTATTATATATATTATACAAGTATAAATGCTAACACTTTGATATTTTCACAATTGTTAAATACTATATTATATGTTTTGAAGGTAGATAATTTAAGTAATATTATTAAGATATATGAGCTATTTACATTGTTATTGATATATTGTGCTAATGATGCTGGTAGTGTAAATTATATTTTTTTCCATTTACATATAATAATGAATTATATGGAATATCAAATGATAGTATATTAAAAAGAGTACATAATTTTATTTTTCTAAGGATTTTATAAACGTTGAGATTTTCAAGAGATTTTATAAATTATGTACTCTTTTTTATAGATATATGGATATAAAATTCAAAAGATATGTTTTAAAAAATGGGATAAAAGTTATGATAATACCATTGGATACTAAATTAACACATATATCTGCTAATTTTTTACTAGGATTTAATCATGAATCAAAAGAAATCACAGAATTAACACATTATTACGAACATTTATTAGGTGCCTTAACATCGAAAAAATTTAAGAACTCACAAAAAGTATCTAATGAAATATCAAGAAGAGGCGGGATTACCAATGCTTATGTTAATAGCTATGAAATGTCTGTGTATATAAGTGGGTTATATAATGATCTAGAATACTATATGGATATAATGTCAAATAGTATAAATAATTTTTACATTGATAAAAATATAGCAAAAAAAGAGAAAAATGCAGTAGTACAAGAATTAAATAATAATATTGCCGACATTGAATACGATTTTGATAATAAAATATTCAAATATTTACACCCTAAATATTATTATATGCGCGACTTGAAACATCATATCAAAACAGTAAAAACAGTTAAATTATCGCATGTTAAAAAATTTATAAAAGATAAAGTATGTTCAAAAGATATGGTATTGAGTATAACTTGTCCTAAAAATAAAGTGAAAGAAACAAAAAATAATATTGATAAATATTTTTCCAAAATTAAGAAAAATAATAAATGTAAAAACATATACCCGATATTACAACATAATAATAAAGAATTCAAAATAATACACGTAGAAAATAAACATAATGATAATGTGATTGTTAGGATTTACGTGTATAAAAATATAGAGTTCATATCAAAAGAACACATTATATTAGTTTTATTAAAAAATATATTGTTCAATTTTCAAACAGGAATATTTTATAAAATACTAAGGACAAAACTAGGATTAATATATAACGTAGGCATGTCACCTGATATAGATATCATGAATTCTAAGGCATCTTATTATTTTTTATATACACAATGTGAAGAGAAAAATTTACCGTTATTAATTAGTGAAATAATAAAAATACTAAGTACTTATAAAATAACAAATAAAGATATCAGTGATGCAAAGAATAGAAATAAGGTATCATATGAAAATAAAAAGTTTTATGATTTAACATCATATAATGATGATTATAAAACACATATGTTACACAATAAAAAGTTTATAAGTAATGAAGAATACTTTAAAATGGTAGATAATATAAGTGCAAATGACGTCAAAGATTTTTATGATACTTTTAAGAACGATATATTAAATAAAGGAATATTATTTTATTATTCAAGAAAAAACATTAATAAAAGTATTGATAAATATGTAAAAAAAAGTGTAATTAAAAATAAATATAAAATGCTATATATATAGAAAAGAAAATGAATACGATATATTTTTATATGTATTTGACAATAGTTATACTGTCAACATTTACATTTACATTTTTAAGATGTATTCACGGGCTAACTTATTTTGACGAATTTTTCTATCCAAATCCCAATAATGATATATTTTCAAATAAGATATATTTATCATCGCATATTATAATTAACTTTGCGATTGGATATTTGTTTGGTTTTGAAGTGATATTAGGAATGTTAGTAAAAATAGCTATATTTGAAGTTTATTTATATTTCACAGAATACTGTGATGTATTTAAAACGGGTAAATTAGCTAATTTAATAATTATAGTAATTTTATCTTTACTATCTTACACAGCAGGAGCTTTAACTAAATTAACGTTAACATAGATTAGCCGATATCATGTTCTATTTTTGCCTTAGCATAAGCTCTCATTACATTTTCTGCTGTTGCAATTGGTAAGATATAGTCTTTGGCGGCATAAAACTCAGGATTTTTTCTTGAATCTCTATTTATTAGAGTTCTAAGTGCATTCATATCATGTAACTTATAATAAACATGAGTAACCTCATTATTTTTATCCATTAATTGTAAAAATACAGAAGATACTATTTTATTAATACCATCGGGCATATAAAAACTATTGGGATACGTGAAAACAGTATTTATAACACCTGAACCGGATATATCAACTCTATTCGGTGTATTTTCGAAAGCGATTTCGTTATTAGGAAATGGTAAACCAGAACCAGAATAATTAGACATTCTATCAATAGGATTTGGAGCCATCAATACTATATTCTTGTATTGTCCAGGATTTTTAACATTTCCAGTAAGTTTAATTTTGGAATAATCGTTATAATATGTTACTTTTAAGTTTATATGTTGATCATTAAAAATCATTATTATATCTCTATAATGTATATATAGAATTATTTATGATTTGATTAAAAATAATTTATAGATGTACTCTGGTGCTTGTACCAAGACCAAATTTATTAACTTCAATCTTTTCACAGCTTGTGGGAGTGCATTTAACAACATATCTTTCAGGATACATAGTGCCCGGATCATCAAAGGGTCTATTGCATGGTGCGCAAGGAGCTAAGCGATCAAATACATTTAACCTATTGCGTTCCATTAATTTTTCAGCATTCTCTTGTAAAAAAACTCTGCTTTCATAGCTACTTTTTATCATATTATTTTTTGAGACATCTGTCATTAATTCAGAATTTACCATACATCTTGGGCGATAATCAGTAAAAGATCTTCCGTCAGCCATTTTTATTGGGCAATGAGGTTTTGGTTCCGTAGTAGAATGAAAACTCATTATTGTAATTATCTATACAATTACAATATTTTTTATTTTTGCTTTTTAATATTATCAATAATACGAGATATTAATACAGATTTTGTACCTTCGCTATTTAATGAATAAATCTTGCATTCTTCGCGTAATTTTTCTAAATTCATAGCCTTGTATTTTTTACTTAATATCTTATCATCTTCATTATTGAAAGTTATATCAGAAGTTATTGATACGTTATCATTATTATCAGCTAATTCTATATTAGAAGCTTCATTTGTTTTAGTTATATCTTCTATATGTGAAACTAGCTCTTCTTCTTCTCCGCCTTCATTGCCATATTCACATTCTTCTTCTTCTCCTATTTTTATCGGCTCTTCCTCACATACGTCAACGATAGTTATATCAATATTATTTTTAATATCATCCATAATATAATCCTCTTCATCAGTATTCTTAGGAATATTGCACACGGTATCATTATTATCACAATTACTTCTTTTTATATTATTCTTGAATACTTCTTTCATTATTGCATCGGATTTTTCTAAATTTTTAGATAGTTGTTCGGACCTATCTTCCTTTTTAATTATATTAACACGTTTTTCTAATAAGAAATAATTACCTTCTAAAATGGTTAATTTTCGCCATAAAAACATCAATAAAAATACTAGTAGCGCAATAACAAATATACTTATATAAGTTTGATTAAATAAGAAGCTATACATTATTTATTAAAATTATAACATATTTTGTTTTTCATTTTAATCGCATTATCTATTATTTCTTTTGGAAAATCCTTAATATCTAGCAATTCAATTGCAATACACAAATATGAATGTCCGTTTCTAATCTTATAAGGGAAGTAATATCTATCATCTTCGGGGATTGCATCAACCGATAAATTTATAAATTTATTTGGATATATCTTTTCTAATTCTACTAATTTATGAAAATGAGTTGTTATAATTAAAGATATACCCGAAATTTTACTTAAATATTCTATAACAGCATATGCTGTTGCCATACCTTCGGTCGGCGGCGTCGAGTGCATTGGTTCATCCATTAAGAATAATCCTTTTTCACCATTTTCATTAAGTAGCTTGGCCTTATTTATCATATTTAAACAATATTCTGCTTCTGCCTCAAAATAAGACTTATTTCCCAATTCATCAGATACTCTCATAAATGAGTTTATGGTATCATATATTATCATATTGGATTTTAGACTATATGTTATACCAAAGGTCTGACTTAATATAACATTGGATAATATCGTTTTAACATATGTTGTTTTTCCTCCGGCATTAGGTCCAGTTACTATTATGCTCTTATCTAAATTTATTGGATTACTAATTTGTTCTTTATTTAATATAGGATTTTTAGCTGCCCATAATGTCGTATTATTCTTATATTCGGGTACAGACCAATCGTTTGATAGTAATAAATTGTTTATTGAATATAAAACATCTATACCATATATTGTTTTAAGTAAATCCGATAACTGATTTTTTAATTTTTCATCCTTCCATATTTTATAAATATCAGTCATGCTGTTATTTATATCAATATTATGGAAATCTTTATCAATATCAAAAAAAGGATCTAATAAATTTTTAGAAACATTTTTAGTAATATTGATGGAATGTTTAACAAATTTAACTAATCCTTCCATCTTTTCATGTAATTTTTGTTTAGTGTTGTATAAAAACACAGCTATTTCATATGTTTGATACATATTGTAGAGATAAATACCTACATATAGAAATAGCGTTACGAATTTAGTTAGATCTTGGCGGAAATTACCTGTTGTTCTTAATAAAATAGATATTATATAATATATTGTATTAATATAGCTAGAAAAAGTAATATCCAGTTTCATATAATTTTTTAAATAAAAATATGGTGCAAAAAATGTTGACACTGGATATAATATAGATGTTATTGGTATAAAATATATTTTATACATATGATATGAATCTAATAAAAATTCAAAATAATTTATATAACTTATAATGAATGATGATGGGAATAAAATTTCTATCGATGAATTATCGTTAATCTCTTCTGATATTTTATAAATCCATAAAATATCCTCCTCGTAATCTTTTAAAATTTCAATATCAATATCATAATCTACAAATGCATTTTGGCGCCGTATTAATAATTCTCTATCATTTATAGGATGTTTAATTAATTTGTCAATTAAAATTTTACTACCTTCCAATATAGGTATTTTAGTAACCCAATTGTCAATGTTGGTATCTTTATACACATCATTAGAAATATCTATTTTCTGACCAGTTATTATATCGTCTGTAATAATCTTATCTAATATAACAGTTTTTTTAGCTTTATCAAAATCAAATAATTCACGGAACTCTTCTATAATTTCTTCATCCATATTTTAATTATTAAATTATTAAAAAATGATATAAAATCTCGCACTTATAATGTAATAAATGCAAGA
>Ga0206124_10002070_pt1 | contig 15219 bp, 9 predicted proteins | sample Helgoland_Spring_3_FD_148671 | JGI IMG/M metagenome (GOLD analysis project Ga0206124, IMG submission 148671) | Pelagic subsurface seawater microbial communities from Kabeltonne, Helgoland, North Sea - Helgoland_Spring_Bloom_20160321_2 | ecosystem: Environmental > Aquatic > Marine > Epipelagic ... | reverse complement strand
AGGCGCTAATGCTATTACTCAATAGGTATTTCCATCCTAAAGTATAAAATATATCTTGTGCATTGTAGCTATATGTTTCGAAAGCACTGGTCCTATTTCTATAGGTTAAGGCTTGAAAAGTCATCTCTGAAATAGCCTCTTTACCACCATACCTTTTGGCCGTTACCGAAAAACCCATACCCTTGGTAAGTTCTTCATCATATGGGAAAAACTCTAGTTCATTAACTAACTTAAACACATCTATGCCTCTATTAAACTGATAACCTCCACCCAGTTCTACCGAATAAGTATGATTGATTCTTTGCTCGTATGCCAAATCCAAAAAACCTGTTACAATAGAGGTGACAGCAATTCTAATATCGGCATCTGCATCCGTATTCTTACCGTCATCTAGATACTTTTTAGCGTTACTGTCCGTCGTGGGGAGGTCTTTTTGAGAGAAAGCATTTAGAGTCAATCCTATACAAAAAAACAATACTATTCGTGTCATATTTTTTTTACAAATTCAAATTAAAAGAAAAAACCGCAATTAAACCACAATTAATTAACGTCACTCACTTTAAATAAGGCTACTACTTTATTCCTTTTTTTAGATTAGTCGTATATACTATTCAATAAGCCTGCTAGCCGCACTCCTGCTTGCTCGAGTCTTAACTCTACCGTTTTTAAATGCCTAAACGAGTATTCATATTTCAGATTTACATTATCACCAAAGTCATAACATGCTTTTCGTAAGTCTTGGCTTTCTTGAGCCCAATCTCTAACGGTAGAGCTTTGCCAAGCTTTCACTTGCCATTTTTCTATATTTCTATTTACATGCTTGCCCCACTCCACATAACTTAACTGCTCATTATCTATGATTTCACTATCCCATACGTGGTGCAAATTTGTAGCTTCCCCAAACCATTTCACTTTTATATCATTTCCTCCTTTATCTTCTGCCAAGCCTACATGCAAAGGCTGATGTAAATCACCTACCAAATGTACCAATGCCATGATCGCAAATTCTTCATCTTTCACTAATTTAAATTGTTTGGTTCGCAATTCAACAATCAATTGCTCTATGATGCTAATCACATCGCCTTTGGGATTTGGGATAATATCTTCATAGCGCATTCCGTCAGGAATACTTACATAATGCCACGAATTCATAAACCTATAATTGGTATCTGATCTTAAAAAGTCCATGTAATTCCCACTCATTTCAAGTGAAAATTTTGTAAGAATTTGATTTACCTGCTTACTTGCCTTTGCGGTAAGATGTTGCTGAGCCACATAGCCTACTACACGATGCCCAGTTTGTCCCCAAGCCAATAATTGAACTGCTGCACATAAAAAAACGAGCAATGTTGATGTTCTGATCAATTTCATAAAGTGCAATGATAGAATATCTAATTCAGCTTAACTTCGCTGCTAAATGAAAAAAACCTTAATTCTTTTGCTTTTACTTGCGACAGGAGTTTCGTTGCAGGCTCAAAATCTTTCTCCCTACACGATTTACAACGCAAAAGGAAAAAAAATAAGCTATTCTAAAATGATGGCGACACTATCCAAACAAGATATCATACTTTTTGGAGAACTTCATAACAGCGCTTTGGCTCATTGGTTACAAGTAGAAGTAACAAAAGAATTAGCCACGAAAAGAGCGCTACAACTTGGTGCAGAAATGCTAGAAGCAGATGATCAAAATGCCGTCAATCTTTACCTTACTGATTCTATCGACCAAAAAGGCTTTGATACCTTAGCACGTCTTTGGCCCAATTATACAACAGATTACGCACCCTTAGTGAATTATGCTAAACAAAATAAGCTCGAATTTATAGCAACAAATATCCCAAGGAGATACGCTCGATTGGTCAATAAAGGAGGATTTGAAGCGCTAGATACACTCCCAGCTCTCGAAAAATATTTTATTGCCCCATTGCCTATCGCATTTGATGCAGAACTACCAACCTATAAAAGCATTTTAGAAATGATGGGTGAACATGGAACGCCTTCCCTTGTCAAGGCACAGGCTAGCAAAGATGCTACCATGGCCCATTTTATTTTAAAAAACTATAAAACAGGAAAGCTCTTTATTCATTATAACGGCGCCTTTCACTCAGATTACTACGAAGGAATACGTTGGTATCTTAAAAGACAATCCCCCTCATTAAACTATTCGACCATCTCCACAGTAACCCAAGCCGACATTACAAAACTAAATGCCGAGCACATTGGAAAAGCTGACTTCATCTTAGTTATAGATGAGGATGTAACTACTACGTACTAACTTGAAAGGTTGATTTAGCAATAAATAGTTTCTTCCTACATATTACGTCTATACTGCCCTCCTACTTCAAATAATGAATTGGTTATTTGACCTAATGAGCACACTTTACACGCTTCCATCAAAGCATCAAAAACATTACCATTTTGCAGTGCCACATGCTGTATCTCAGAGAGTATTTGTTCTGCTTCATTAGCATAACGGGTGTTTAAACTGGTTAGTGTATTAATTTGAAATTGCTTCTCTTCCTCTGTAGCTCGAATCACTTCTTTAGGTAACACCGTAGGCGAACCTTTGCTGCTTAAGAACGTATTTACTCCTATAATTGGGAAATCACCATTGTGTTTCAAGGTTTCATAATAAAGGCTTTCTTCCTGAATTTTTGAGCGTTGGTACATTGTTTCCATGGCCCCAAGCACTCCGCCTCTTTCGGTTATTTTATCAAATTCTGCTAAAACGGCTTCTTCTACTAGCTCTGTTAATTCTTCCGTGATAAATGAACCTTGCATTGGGTTCTCATTTTTAGCTAATCCCAGTTCCTTATTTATAATCAGCTGAATGGCTACTGCACGTCTTACACTTTCTTCTGTAGGAGTAGTAATTGCTTCATCATAGGCATTGGTATGCAGCGAGTTACAATTATCATATATCGCATACAGTGCTTGTAGTGTGGTACGTATATCATTGAAATCTATCTCCTGTGCATGTAAGCTTCTACCACTGGTTTGGATGTGGTATTTGAGCATTTGACTGCGCTCATCTGCACCATACTTCAGCTTCATAGCTTTTGCCCAAATCTTACGTGCAACTCTTCCTATCACAGCATATTCAGGATCAATACCATTGGAGAAGAAGAACGATAAATTAGGACCAAAGTCATTAATATTCATTCCCCGACTTAAGTAATACTCTACATATGTAAAACCGTTGGCCAACGTAAATGCCAATTGCGTAATGGGATTAGCACCTGCTTCGGCTATGTGATACCCACTTATAGATACCGAATAAAAGTTTCTCACTCCATTATCGGTAAAGTACTGCTGAACGTCACCCATAAGTCTAAGTGCAAATTCGGTAGAAAAAATACACGTATTCTGAGCTTGATCTTCTTTTAAAATATCTGCCTGTACGGTTCCTCGTACTTGCTTAAGCGTTTCCGTTTTTATCTTTGCATATACATCTGCTGGAAGCACTTTATCTCCGGTAAGTCCGAGGAGCATAAGACCTAAACCTTTATTTCCTTCCGGTAAATCACCATCGTATTTAGGTTGTTCGCTCCCTTTTTCTTTAAAATAAGAATCTATTTTTTGTTGGGTCTCTGCCTCAAGACCATTTTCTTTAATGTAAATCTCACATTGTTGGTCGATTGCCGCGTTCATAAAAAAACCAAGCAACATAGGTGCAGGACCATTTATGGTCATACTCACAGAAGTCATAGCGTCTGCTAAGTTAAAACCCGAATATAATTTCTTAGCATCATCAAGACAACAGATACTAACACCTGCATTCCCTATTTTTCCATAAATATCTGGTCTATAATCTGGATCATTGCCATATAACGTAACCGAATCAAAGGCGGTACTCAATCGTTTAGCAGGCATGCTGCTGCTCAAGTAATGGAAACGTTTATTCGTTCGTTCAGGTCCTCCTTCTCCGGCAAACATCCGGGTAGGATCTTCACCTTGACGTTTAAACGGGTAAATACCTGCTGTAAATGGGAATGTCCCTGGAACGTTTTCTTGTAAATTCCATTGCAATACATCTCCCCAAGCCTCATACTTTGGCAAAGAAACTTTACTGATTTTTTGGTGAGAAAGTGATATGGTCTTGGTCTCTACTCGTATCTCTTTATTCCTTACTAAGTACGTGTAAATATCATTTGCGTATGACTCTTTGACTTTATCCCAATTATCAATAACTACTTGTAGTTTAGGATCAAAATCTAAGGCAATTTTAGTATACGTTTCCTCTAAATCTTTAATTAGTCTATCTGCATCACCAATTTTGGTCTCTCTAACGGTAGCAATGGTTTTATGAATACCATATAACTTTTGTGCAATAGCAGATTGCTCCTTAGCCCATTTATCGTATCCTCTATTGGTTTCTGCAATCTCAGATAAATACCTTACTCGTTTAGGCGGAATGATAAAGATCTTTTCAGACATTTCGTTAGCCGCCACAAGATGTGAGTCTAAATTTGCTTCTGTCTTCTCATTAATGGTATGAATAAGTTGAGCATACAATGAATTAACCCCTGGATCATTAAACTGGCTTGCTATAGTGCCAAAAACAGGCATTGTTTCAACATCATCTTCAAATCGAACATGGTTTCGCTGAAACTGTTTTTTTACGTCTCTAAGTGCATCTAAACCGCCTCGTTTATCAAATTTATTTAAGGAAATCACATCGGCAAAGTCTAGCATGTCAATCTTTTCCAATTGAGTTGCCGCACCGTATTCTGGGGTCATTACATATAGACTTGCATCGCAATGATCTGTAATTTCAGTATCGCTTTGACCTATGCCCGAAGTTTCTAGTATGATCAAATCAAAACCAGCTACTTTCAGTATGTCTTTTGCCACATCAATATGCGCTGATAGTGCTAAATTAGCTTGACGCGTAGCCAACGAACGCATATAAACTCGATCGTTTCGTATACTGTTCATACGAATTCTATCTCCTAATAATGCTCCTCCTGTTTTTCGCTTAGAAGGATCTACCGATATAATGGCAATATTCTTATCCTTAAAATCCAGTAAAAATCTACGAACCAACTCATCTACTAAGCTGCTCTTACCTGCACCACCAGTGCCTGTTATTCCCAAAACTGGTGTCTTTAGTTTTTTTGCTTCTTGGGTAATGCTAGCAAGAAGTGCCTTATTCTCAGCCGGAAAATTTTCTGCAGCAGAGATTACTCGTGCAATAGCCATTTTATTCATCTGACGAAAAGACTCTTGTTCATCCGTTAGATTTTGGCCTGTAGGAAAATCAGACGTTTTTACCAAATGGTTTATCATGCCTTGTAACCCCATAGCTCTACCATCATCTGGATGATAAATTTTACTTATACCATAAGCTTCTAATTCCGCTATTTCAGAAGGCAGAATAGTGCCACCTCCACCACCAAAAAGCTTAATATGACCAGCACCTTTTTGCACCAAAAGATCTCTCATATATTTAAAATACTCATTGTGACCGCCTTGATAGCTTGTCATTGCAATAGCATTAGCATCTTCTTGAATAGCTGTATTTACAACCTCTTCAGCACTTCTGTCGTGCCCAAGATGAATCACCTCGCAACCTGTCGCTTGTATGATTCTACGCATAACATTAATCGCAGCGTCATGTCCATCAAACAAAGATGCAGCCGTTACTATACGTACTTTATTTTGGGGAATATATATGGATTGGTCTTGCATTATTTTCTTAAGAATGGACAAAGATAGGCTAAGATAGGAATTGCTATTGGATTGAAACCTAGATTAGATTGTATCAAAAAAACATCCGTCCAAACCTACTTTCAAAATAAGTTGAATATTGCGTGATATCTCGATGAAGAAATGCTAAAAATCAATGAAGAAATGAGCCAACGATGCATGCATAGGCATTACTTGGGTATATTACAGTAGTGAATTGAATTTCCGAACTTAAAGATTCCATTATATTTACGGCCTTTAAATAAATCGCAATGGAGATACTTCGAGGATTATTAGGTCTAATCACATTAATAGGGATAGCATTTGTGTTTAGTAAGCACAAAAAAAAGATAAACTGGCGGTTAGTTGGATCAGGTGTGGCCATACAGATAGTTCTCGGTATTTTGGTTTTTAAAGTTCCCGTCTTTGCTAATTTATTTGGTGGAATAGCTGGCTTTTTTACGCAGTTGCTATCATTTACCGACGAAGGAGCACGTTTTATCTTTGGCAATTTGGTTGTTAATGATCCTGAAATAAGTAAAACAATGGGATACATCTTTGCTTTTAAGGTATTGCCAACAGTGGTTTTCTTTTCAGCACTTACCTCGCTATTGTATTATTTAGGCATACTGCAAAAAATCGTCTTTGGTTTTGCTTGGATACTAAGCAAAACGATGAGATTGTCAGGCGCAGAAAGTCTAGCGGCTGCCGCGAATATTTTTATTGGTCAAACAGAAGCTCCGCTCGTAGTAAAACCATACATCGCCAAAATGACAAAATCAGAAATAATGTGTCTAATGACCGGTGGAATGGCAACCATAGCAGGAGGTGTATTTGCTGCATTTATTGGCTTTTTAGGTGGAGATGATCCAGAATCTCAAAGAGAATTTGCAAAACACTTACTTACCGCTTCTATACTCTCTGCACCCGCTGCAATTGTATTCGCGAAAATACTTTACCCTGAGACCGAACAGGTAGACAAAAAACTAGATATTGATAAATCTAAACTAGGTAACGGACCACTTGAAGCTATATCTACAGGGACTACGGAAGGAATAAAATTAGCCGTAAATGTTGGTGGAATGATATTGGTTTTTCTGGCATTTATTGCTATGCTTAACTATATACTATTTGACATTATTGGTGCATACTCTGGACTAAATACCGCCATCGCAGCAAATACCATCTATAGTGGGTTTAATCTACAAATGATACTTGGGTATATTTTCGCACCACTAGCTTGGGTGATTGGTATCGATTCTCAAGACATGTTACTAAGTGGTCAACTGCTAGGAGAGAAAACAGTTATTAATGAATTTATCGCATACTTATCGCTCAAGGGAATGATTGCCGCAGAAGGTGGACCCATGTTAACCCAGCGCTCTATTATTATACTCACATACGCATTATGTGGATTTTCAAACTTCGCTTCTATAGGAATACAAATAGGCGGCATTAGTTCGTTGGCTCCAAATCAACGTGGGCATTTAGCTCAATTGGGATTAAGAGCATTATTAGGTGGAACTTTAGCATGTTTAATGACAGCCGCTATCGCAGGAATGTTATTCTCCTAAATATGAATAGAGGCTTTCTATACGGGGACGGCTTTTTTGAGAGTATTAGAATAGTGAATGGTATGGCACCGTTACTGCATTTTCATACTGAAAGAATTATAGACGCTTTCAGCATATATCAAATGACTCCATCTTTTAACATTAATGAAGTCCTTCAGAAAAGTATCCATGAATATCACACCGATGGTATACTAAGAATCAACTTTTATCGAGATGGAAAAGGTAAATACTTACCTGAAATGGATAACGTAGTTTTTGATTATGCATTTACCCCTATTAGTGCTATTTTTTTCTTGCCGGAAACTTTTAATTTGCAAAGTGCATTAACTAATGCGCCTAGAATGCAAGGAAGCATTGGTATTTATCCAGAACCTAAACCCAATGTTCCTTGGATGACCGTAAAAAGTTTAAGCAGTGCATATTATGTTTTTGCAGCTAAATACAAACAACAAAACGGATTACAGTACTTGCTTATTCAAAATAGCAAGGGTGAAATATGCGAAGAACTCTTAAGTAACCTAATACTCCAAATTGGAGATCGCTTAATAGTGCCACGTCGAGATTGCGGTGGCGTTAATGGCGCAACTTTACGCTACATAGCAAGCAACTACAGTCTTCAGCTAACCGAAGCAATCGTCACTTTTCCGGATGTTGAAGCAGCAACAGCCATCTATTCTTGTAAAGGAAGTACTGGGGTTTCTAAAATCAAATAAATAAAAAATCCCTACGCAAAAATATGTGTAGGGATTTTTTGTATGTTAAAAATCAGTTAACTGATTCGATTAGTATCTATAATGGTCTCCTTTGTAAGGACCATTCATTCCAACGCCGATGTAATTAGCTTGATCTTGGCTTAGTTCTTCTAACTCAACGCCTATTTTTGCTAAGTGTAAAGCAGCTACTTTTTCATCTAAATGCTTAGGTAAAACATACACTTCATTTTTATAATTACCCGCATTTTGCCATAGCTCTAATTGTGCCAACGTTTGATTCGTAAATGAATTACTCATTACAAACGAAGGGTGACCTGTTGCGCAACCAAGGTTTACTAATCTTCCTTCTGCAAGAAGTATAATTTCATTCCCATCGATGTTATAAACATCTACTTGAGGCTTAACTTCAAATTTAGTATGACCATATTGTTTATTTAAATACGCTACATCTATCTCATTATCAAAATGACCAATGTTACAGACGATTGCCTTGTCATTCATTAACTTGAAGTGTTTCTCTGTTAAAATGTCTTTATTCCCGGTGGCAGTCACAATTATTTGAGCTCTTGGAATAGCGTTCTCCATTTTCTTAACCTCAAAACCATCCATTGCTGCTTGTAAAGCACATATAGGATCTATTTCTGTAACTATAACTCGAGCTCCAGCTCCTGCAAGAGATGCCGCAGTACCTTTACCTACATCACCATAACCCGCAACAATAGCTACTTTACCAGCAATCATTACATCAGTAGCTCTTCTTATCGCATCTACAGCAGATTCCTTGCATCCATATTTATTGTCAAATTTCGATTTAGTTACAGAATCATTAATATTAATAGCAGGAAGCGGTAATGTGCCAGCTTTTACTCTATCGTGTAATCTAAGAACCCCTGTTGTGGTTTCTTCAGAGATACCTTTTATACCTTCTGCTAATTTAGGGAATCTGTCTAAAACCATATTGGTTAAGTCTCCTCCGTCATCTAGAATCATGTTTAAGGGTTTTCCTCCTTCAAATGCATGTAAAGTTTGTTCTATACACCAATCAAATTCCTCTTCGTTCATTCCTTTCCAAGCAAAAACAGGTGTTCCTGCAGCAGCGATAGCTGCAGCAGCTTGATCTTGTGTTGAAAAAATATTACAACTACTCCAAGTTACTTCAGCACCAAGCGCTTGAAGTGTTTCGATAAGGACTGCAGTTTGAATGGTCATATGCAAACAACCCGCGATGCGAGCTCCTGCTAATGGTTTACTAGCTCCAAATTCCTCTCTTAAAGACATTAACCCCGGCATTTCAGCTTCAGCAATATTGATCTCTTTTCTACCCCACTCTGCAAGCGAAATATCTTTTACTTTGTAGTTACTCATTGTTTGTGTTGTCATTTGTGTTTTTAAACGGTGCAAATTTAGCATATATAGAACAAAGGCATCCCTAGTTTTGTTGCATATTTGCAAGAATTAATTAAAATATTATGTATCCAGAAGAATTAGTAGCTCCAATGCGAGCAGATTTAACCAATAATGGCTTTGTCGAATTAAGAGATAAAAGTCAAGTAGTTAACACTTTACCATCTGCAAAGGGCACAAGCTTACTTGTAGTAAATAGTGTATGTGGCTGTGCGGCAGGAAGTGCTAGACCAGGTGCCGTTGGCTCTTTGACCGGCGAAAAAAAACCAGACAATCTTTTTACGGTATTTGCAGGACAAGATTCTGCTGCAGTTGCCGCAGCAAGAGAACTTCTTTTACCATACCCTCCGAGCAGTCCAAGTATTGGGCTATTTAAAGATGGTGAGCTTGTTCATTTTGTAGAGCGTCATCATATTGAGGGTCGAAGTGCTGAGATGATAGCTAGTCATTTACAAGAAGTGTACAAAGAGTTTTGCTAGTGAATAGTTAAGAAACAACACGTCTTTATCTACTTATCAAAAAAAAGCACTGCGTCTTTGCAGTGCTTTTTTTGTGTAGAATGCCGCAGGTAAAAAAAAATCCCAACCACTTGCGTGATTGGGATTACTATTTTAAGTATCTTTCTATTATGGTGCACCCACTCTGTGCATTGCACATCTAAAACCGAGTGTCGATAAAGCTTGCTGCTCATCTAGGTACCTTCTCGTTCCTGGTGAAGCCCAATAAATTCTATCGTTCCATGAACCACCTTTATAAACTCGTGCCTGGTTATCGATAAGTGTAGAGACACCGTACTCGTAACCTTGCTCGTCATCCATATAAGTCTCTTCATCTATAGACCCTTTATTATCAGATCTTTTATAATTTCTTCTTCCTACATTCTCTTCTTCTGTTACAGGCACATAAACTATTCTACCTAGGCTGTCTTTAAGATCAACTATACCATCTTGGTCTAGTTTAATTTTATTAAATGCATTACCACGAAATGCATTGAAATCCGTAACATCTTCTAATGACAATGGACGATATACATCCATCACCCATTCAGAAACGTTACCTGACATGTTATAAAGACCATTATCATTTGGCCAATAAGAAGCAACCGGAGCTGTAATTAGTGCACCATCATTCAGACGATTTGCAATACCCCCTTGATCTCCTTTTCCTCGTTTGATGTTGTCCATCACATAACCTCTATCACGCTCTTTACCCCCACTATAACGAATGGTAAGACCTTCCCATGAATATATTTTCTTTTGATTTATATTCTCATATGTAGAAGCTCCTATTCCTGCTTGTGCGGCATATTCCCACTCCGCTTCAGTAGGCAGTCTGTATTCTGGCAATAAAATACCGTCTTCCATTCTTACATCTCTTCTAGCCTTTTTATCTCCCGCATAATCTCTCATTTGGTGTTTGCCAAATGTAAAACCATCGTGTTGACCTACATAGTATGCGCCCGTATTAAAGTTAGTTTCGTTTTGTTGACCTGGGTCTGGTTTTAAGACACCTTCTCTGATAAGAATCATTTCATTCACACGATCACTTCTCCAAGCTGCATAAGCAGCAGCTTGCTGCCAATTAACTCCTACAACAGGGTAATCTTGGTAAGCAGGATGGCGATAATATAAATCCACGTATGGCTCGTTATAAGCCAACTTGTTTCTCCAAACATTTGTATCTGGCAATGCATTGATTCCTACCTCTGGATAATCAACATAAACTCTATTTAACCAATACACATACTCTCTGTAGTGCATGTTGGTCACCTCTGTTTCATCCATATAGAATGAACCAACTGTAATCTTACGCTCAACATTATTATGCTCATAGGTAACATCTTGTTCAGACGAACCCATGGTAAAGGCTCCACCATGAACTAGAATTAATCCGGGACCTGTTTCTTGACCTGCATATTCATGCTTCTCAAAACCACCCCACTTAGAATCATTATAATTCCATCCAGTGCTTGATGACTGCTCTTTTTTACAAGCTACAGTTGACATAACTGTAAGCGCTAGTAATCCTATTTTAACTTTATTTAATCTCATATTATAAGAAACTACTTTTATAAACTTTTTCTTTCTTTTAAATATTGTGCAATGATAGCAATTTACCTTTAATTAAAAATCTGGGCAAGACAGCTTTCTATATTTTCGACTTGGCTTACGTGCACACCACTCAATACCTGCTGAAATTTCGTGCGATGTTGGTGCTGCAGCTCTTGCATCAGAAACCGTTAAATCAAAACTATATCCAAATTTAAATCTATCTTTTCTAAATCCTACTAGTGCCATTAGCGCATCAGAATTCCCGTATTCTCCAAATGTTTGTCTGAACCAAAGACCCGTAACTAAAGGTCCTTTATTATAATAGAACCCAATGTTCATTTGAGTGAATTTCTGTTGCATCATAAACAAAACATTAGGAGAAATAGTAGACTCAGGGTTTTTACGTCCATCTAATGGGATAACCATTCCCCCATGAGCTGTATATCTACGAGGAATAGTAGCAGAAGGATTTCCGTAAAAAGACTGAACAGGCTCGGTAAGATTATGTGCAGCTAAACCAAAATAAAAACGTTCACTGTAACCCAAAACGCCTGCGGCGAAATTAACATACCCTACTTTGTTTGTTGACCATTGCTCTTTTGTCGCATTTACAAAACCTCTAGATGGATCAATTTGATCTTCAAAACGAAGTTTAGCCCAATCTATACTGCGTTGTCCATATTGACCTTCAATGCCAAAACGCATAGTAAAACGTCTATTAACTGGCATTTGAAATGAATATCCCGCAGAAACTGACTGTGAAGTTAACAATCCTTCTCCTGCTCTGTCATCCAGAATAAGTAAAGATACACCTCCTCCAATTTCATCAAAATTTTGATCATAACTAGCCGCGGTTGTTATGAATGTCCCCGGTAAAGATGGCCATTGATTCCTGTAGTTTAGCACCACTCTACCACCTCCAGCACATCCTCCAGTACCAGCCATAGCCGGATTGGTGTATATAGGAGCCGCGTAGAATTGCGTAAATTCAGGGTCTTGTGCATACACTTGAAATCCTATAACTAGGCCAAGCGCAACTAAAATCACTGCTTTTATTCGTTTCATTATGACTTAAATTTTAATAGACAAAGATATAACTTTTCTATTTATACGAGCAGAAATTATAATTATTGTGTCAATTTATTCTAATTACTGTCAGTACACAATAAAAATACTGCTAAGTTTGTTAGTCAATAGATGATTACAAAAATTCAAAAGTTTTATTAATGAAAATTGTTTCCCTACTTCGAGCATGCATTTCCTTCCTCCTGATTTACATGGTATTTCCATTGGTTGCCCAACAAAACAACGTACACCTTGCCTGGGATATCAATCTATCAGAAAAAATGGATTCAAAGGAGTTACTTATCCCTTTCAAATGCAATGATTGTGACCAAATCCTAGTAAAAAAGTCAGTCATACCCACTTATAGCTTTAAGATTTCTGCCAATAGCATTAACACCACTTCTATCTCTCTTAAAAATATTAAAACGCAATCAAGCCCATTCAATGGATTTCACACGATTATTGATGAAGATTTTACTATAACACAACAGGTACTTTACGAAAAAAGGAAGAGATCAATTTTAATTACCGTAACTCCACTTCGTAAAAGTGGTAGCAAGACTGAGTATCTTACTGATTTTGAATGGGATATCAAAACAATACCTTATATATACAATCCCAACATATCTAAAAACAAGAAAGATGCCACCTATAAATCGGTCCTCAGCTCCGGAGATTTTTACAAAGTAAAGATTGAAAGTGATGGTATTTTTAAAATAACCAAGACCTTTTTGGAAACAAGCGGTATTGACATAAATACGGTTAGCATGTCTAAATTCAAGGTTTATGGCAACGGAGGAGAAATGCTTCCAGAGCTGATTCAAACCCCTCGTGCTGAAGACTTGGTAGAAAATGCAATTTACAGCTTTGACTTAAATGGCAATGACAAAATGGATGCCGAAGATTATATTGTTTGGTATGCAAAAGGTCCAACTAAATTCAATTATGTACCTGGTTCTGAATCCTATACAGCAATAGGACATGACTTTGATGTTGCATCATACTATTTTATCAATTGGCAAGGTGCGACAGGAAAAAGAATCACGAGTTTACCCGATGGAAGTAATATTACTCCTAATCTTACACTCACAGAGTATGATCATTTAATTTACCATGAACGTAATGAGGAAAATCATATCAAGTCTGGACGTGTTTGGTGGGGAGATAAAATGCAATTAGCTACAGTTAAAACATTTGACTATTCAGTGCAGGGTTTACTTCCTAAAACAGGTAGACTTTATACCGTAACCACCGCTAGAAGTACCGTTAATTCTAGTATGAATATTAGCCTAAATGGAACACCTATTTCACAAGTAAATTACAATTGGGTAACTGGTGAATACGATGATGATTTTGCTGATGCGCCAAAAACAACCATAACCTCTTTCATTCTTAACTCTACGGATATTAAATTACAGTACAGCTATAACAAATTACAAAACGATGCCGCTGCATACATTGACTATTTTGTGCTCTCCCTTCCTAGAAAAATGAGCGCCTACAGTGATCAGCAAATTCTGAGAATAGACAGATTAGCGGTAAATGGAGCAATCAAATATAACTTTGATAACCTTATTGACCATTTTGTTTGGAATATTTCGGACATTGGTAACCCTGCTTTACAACAAACTGCCAAAACAGGAGCAGGTGGTTATTTTACCACTTCGAATGTTAACACCTCTAATCCACCCCTTTTCATTGTATTTAACCCCATCAGTGCTCCTCTTCCTGCGTTTCTGGGAAAGGTTGAAAATCAAAATCTACACGAGAATACTGGGACTAATTATCTAATTGTGACGCATAAATCACTATTGGATCAAGCAAATCAGTTGGCAGATTTCCATAGGCAACGAGGCTTGAGTGTCACAGTTTCGAGCACCGAGCAAATATTTGATGAATTTTCGAGTGGCTCTCAAGATGTAACTGCAATTAGAGATTACGCCAAACTACTTTATGATCGAGGTGATGGCAAGTCAGATTCACTTCAATACATTTTATTATTTGGAGATGCAAGTTATGACTACAAAGACGTTGAGCCTAATAACACCAATGTGGTGCCCATTTATCAAAGTTACAATTCAAATCAGCACACATATTCGTATTGTTCTGACGACTATTATGCTATCCTAGATAATAGTGAAGGAAAATGGGGTACAAGTAGTGTGAATGAGTCCTTGGATATTGCTGTGGGAAGGCTACCTGCTAGTAATGTAAACGAAGCTAAAATACTGGTAGATAAGATTATACATTATCACAGTGAAGCGAGTAAAGGTGACTGGATAAACACCCTCACATTTGTGGCAGACGATGAGGACAGAAACGATCATCTTGCTCCTTCTGAGGCCATGACTTCTAGTTTAGATCTTGAATCTCCAGCGTATAATATTAAAAAAATATGGCTTGATGCTTATGAACAAGTTTCATTTGGTAGTGGTAATAAATATCCTAAAGTAAATGAAGAAATCACCAAAATGGTGAGCAATAAAGGTACACTTATTTTTAACTACGTTGGTCACGGAGGAGAAAATTCTATGGCACACGAAAGAGTAGTTACGCGAGACGAGATTGTAAATTGGGATAACTACGATAAACTATCCTTCTATATAACCGCCAGTTGCGAAATTGCTAAAATTGATAACTTAATTATTGAAACTCCGGGCGAGCTCATGCTAATGGACGAAAACGGAGGAGCTATTGGCATGATAGCGACCACTCGTGCGGTTTTTT
>Ga0206124_10002069_pt1 | contig 15221 bp, 5 predicted proteins | sample Helgoland_Spring_3_FD_148671 | JGI IMG/M metagenome (GOLD analysis project Ga0206124, IMG submission 148671) | Pelagic subsurface seawater microbial communities from Kabeltonne, Helgoland, North Sea - Helgoland_Spring_Bloom_20160321_2 | ecosystem: Environmental > Aquatic > Marine > Epipelagic ... | reverse complement strand
CAATACCAAATTGAATTCAGGGGTGGGGAGCACTTCAATGTCCAATGTGCGCTCATCGGTGCATCCCAGATTATCAATCGCCAATAGCGTGACGGTAAAGGTATTTGCATCATCGCCTGCTGCGTTGAATTCATGATCCACTGTTGGAGCCATATTGAATTCGCCTGGGAGAAGAACGTCGCCGAAATTCCAGATGTATGCATCGCCGTTTGTACTGGCGTTGTCGAATGTGGTCAATAACGGCTCACAACCGCTCACTTCTGATGCTGTGAATGCTGCCACAGGTTGTGGCTTGATGAAGACTTCTGCAGACGTTGTCCCGGCGCAACCGTTTTCGGTTTGTGCGGAGAACGTTACGGTAGCGGCCATCAATTCACCGGTATTGTTTTCCCAGGTGTATGATGGAGTGGCTTCGTTGGAAGTGTTTCCATCGCCGAAGTCCCATGTGATGTTGAGTGCGTTGGCAATGGCGGGCAGATCGATGCTCAATGGTGAGCATACCGAATCATTTCCGAGGTCCAGCGCAAAGTCCGCACCGGGGTGTACCGTGACTTCTTGGGTAGTTGTATCGGCGCATCCCAGGTTGTCGGTTGCTGTGAGGGTCACGGCAAACGTTTCCGAGGCCTCGCCTGCGAAGAATACCATGCTGGGGTTGATTTCGTTGGAAGCATCTCCGTTTCCGAAGTTCCAATCGAAGGCATCCGCGTTTGTACTGTTGTTGCCAAACTGGCTAACCAAAGGTTCGCATCCGTTGTCGAAATCGGTGCTAAACTCGGCCACAGGTTGTGGCTTGATGAAGACTTCTGCAGACGTTGTCCCGGCGCAACCGTTTTCGGTTTGTGCGGAGAACGTTACGGTAGCGGCCATCAATTCACCGGTATTGTTTTCCCAGGTGTATGTTGGAGTGGCTTCGTTGGAAGTGTTTCCATCGCCGAAGTCCCATGTGATGTTTTCGACGCCGTCGAAAGCAGGCATGGTCAAGGTCAAAGGAGAGCATACGGAATCGATTCCGAAGTTGAGATCGACCATAGCAGCTGGGAACACCGTTACCGCTTTTGTGGCAGAATCGCTGCAGCCCAATGCATGGGTGACGGTGAACGTGATGTCAAATTCGGTGTTGTCCCCATTGGTTGTGAATTGCTCGGTTGCATTTTCGGTTGAAGCCGTTTCGCCATTGCCGAAATCCCAAGAGAAAGCATCTGCGAGGTTGGCTTCGCTCATGAAGTTTACCGCAAGGGGCTCACAACCTGAATCGATGTCCGTGCTAAATTCAGCAGTTGGGGTAGGCTTGACTTGCAACAAGGCTACTGCCATTCCTCCGCAACCAAATTCCGTTTCAGCCTCCAAAGTAAGGATGGATGCGACAGCCGCGTCGGTTTCGTTTTCCCAGACGTGGGTAGGGCCATTTTCAGTGGAGGTCGTTCCGTCACCAAAGTTCCAATCGAAATTGTAAAGTCCATCAAATGAAGGCAAGGTCAATTCGACAGGAGCGCAAGTCGGCGCAGCTGTCAAATCCAATGCAAAGTCAGCGGCAGGGTAAACCGTGATGGTCTGTGTTGCAACATCGGAGCAGCCTAGATCGTCCATCGCGGTCAAAGTGACTTGGAAATTCGTCACTTCTCCGGCGGTGGAGAAGGCATAGGAAGCCGTTTCTCCATCATCCGTAATGCCATTGCCGAAATCCCAGATGTAACTATCGGCGTTGGTTGTGGTGTTTTCAAAGTTTGCAGCTAGTGGCTCGCAACCATCTACTTCATCTGAACTGAAAGAAGCCACAGGTTGGGGCCGAATGTAAACCGTTTCGGTGTGCATGTCGGTGCAACCAAAAGGGGACGTACCCGCATACGTAATGGAGACACCCATCAAACCCGCACCGGTATTCTGATAAAAGACATTGGGTGCTTCCGCGGTGGAAGTAGCGCCGTTGCCCAGGTTCCATTCGTGAGTGACGGATCCATTGACGATTGGCAATGTGAATTCCAGTGGTGAGCAAACCGAGTCGGTTGGCAAAGCGAAACTGAAATCCGCTTGTGGGTATACTTCTGCAACTTGTGCGTTGGAATCGTGGCATCCATTGGCCGCAAGGGCGATGAGTTCAATCTCTGCATTTGCAATGAAATCCCCGCTGTTTTCCAATGCTGTGTTCCAGTTGCTTGACGAAGAAGCCAAGGCACCATCCAACCACCATTCGTAGTTGATCGCACCCAAAGAGGCGTTCGTAATGACGGGAGTGAAAGGCGCACATCCGGCATCAGCAGCCATCGTGAAATCAGCGATGGCCGAAGGCAATGCTTCGATTGCGATTGATTCCGATGTTGTGCAGCCTTCATTTGAAGTGGCCGTTACAGCAATCTCGTGCATGGGGTTTTCACCCAAGGCAGTGGTTAACACGTGCGCAATTTCCTCGCCCGATGCCATAGCTGTGCCCAAGTCCCAGTCGAACGTGCTTGCAAAGACACCGTCTGCGGAAAGAGTCACCTCCAATGGGGAGCAGCCCGTATCAACAGAAGAGATAATGCCCACGGTGGGGTTGGGATGTACCGAAACCAATTGCGAAGTTGATGCGGTGCACTCAGGTGTTGTGACGACCAACGAAACATTGTAATCGCCTGTGAATGCGTAGCCATTCGATGGGCTTGATTCATAGCTTTCATTTCCGTCGCCAAATGTCCATTGCCAACCTGTGATGTTGGAAGTGGCATGTGCCGTTGATTGATCAACGAAAACCGTTGGCTCGCCTTGGCAGACTGCATCATATGAGAAATCAGCAGTTGGTTCAGGATGAACCGTGATGATTTCTTGGGAAGAAGATTGGCATCCGTTCCAACCCGTCACTGCGACGGCAACGGGATAATTGCCCACGGCATCAAATGTGACCGACTCCAAGTTTGTTCCGCTGTAGAACATGGGTTGATCGGTGTTGTATGTCCACACGTAGATGTATGAATTGGTCGCTGAAACTTCCGCTGAAAATGTAACTTCTCCACAGCCTTCTGTTGCTGTGAATGTGGTTTGGACAATGGGATTTTCCAGTACGTCTACCACGATGCTAGAAGTATCGGTGCAAGTAGCGTCTGCTCCAGGAATAGAAATAACGCTTTGTACTTCGTAGGTCCCTGGGTTTTGAAAAGTGAAACTCACATTGCCGGCACCGGTTGGAAGGAAAATGTCATTCGCACCAAAGTTCCAAGTGTAATCGACGCCGACTGCACCTTGGGAAAATTGAATGGCATTGCCTTGGCAGATCAATGTATCGCTGCTCGTGAAATTGCTTTCAGGCATTCCGATGTTAAAATGCCCCACAATTTCACATGTACCGTCTGCTTCGGAAAGCACAACCGTGTAATTGTTAGCGCTGCCGTCGTAGACGTGCGTTAATGGGACATCATCAACGATGAATGTTCCGATTGCTTCTGTGCTGGATCCATCCCCCCAATCAACGACTAAGTCGGACCAAGCCGATGAAGCCTCGATTTGAAGCTCGTTGGAACCCGAGCAGCTGTACCAAGAAGGGTTATTGGTGGCAATGCCATCAAAACCCAATACTGTCGCGCATTGCGCGAGGATTGTTTGAGGCAACAATAAGCTGCCCAACAATGCGAATGATATGATTTTTAAGCGGATCATATCGCCTTTTACGGCAATAATCCGCGTAGGTTACATTTTAAAGGCTGTCAGCGGCTTCCATCATCTTCTGAACAATCGAGGAGACTGCGGGGCACAAATGCGCATTTTGTTCCGTCAAGTTCAAAATCCCGGCCATGTTTTTTCGATTCGTGTGGGGATATTCGCGGCACGCTTGCGGACGCACATCGTAAATCGAGCAGGCATTGGTTGCTGGTTCAAGGAAGGAGCAAGGGGAAGACTGCAACACCCAATCCCCTTCATCATCTCGCTTCAAATATTGCCTTGAAAACTGTGAGATGGACATCCGCTGTGCCTTGGCAATGCGTTGAATGTCGCGCTCCTTGAAGATCGGGCTCGTTGTTTTGCAGCAATGCGCACAGGTGAGGCAATCGACCGTTTCGAAAACGGCATCATGAGTGCTTTCAAAATGCTCATCCAAAGCCTTTGGAGGCTGTTTTTTCCACCGTCGGAATTGCTTCTTGATGGCCTTTCTGTGCTTGGCGGACCAGAGCAAGTGTTGCTTTAATTCAGGTTTCAATGTGGGTCTTGGAATCGAGGGTCAGAAACAAAGGCTGTATCCGTGAGTGTGTTTAGAAAAGCCAAAAGGTTTCCTTTTTGTACAGCGCTTAGGGTAAGACCGCCTGAATTGTACTTCATGAAAGGGTCGATGGTGCTCGAAGGCACTCCACCTGAATTGTAATGCTCGATGACCTCTTCCAAGGTTTGAAATCGACCGTCGTGCATATAGGGTGCCGACAATGCCACATTGCGCAGCGTTGGTGTTTTGAAGCGTCCGGAGTCTAGACCATTGCCCGTCACTCCTGCTAACCCCGGATCATGGGTAAAAACGCTGTCCAAGCCGTTGTTTCGGAAGAGATAATCACTGAATTGCAAACCGGCCTCGCTGTGGCAGTGAAAACAATCCCCACCAAATTGACCGCCGGGGGTTACCTCGGGATCTCCTCCTTCCCGAAGAAACATCTCGTATCCTGCAAATTCGTCATCCGCAAGCGTCGCTTCCCCGCGTCGCCATTGGTCAAATTTTGAGTCGGCAGAAATCAGCGTTCGAAGGAACTGCGCAATGGCTTGAGTGGTTCGTTCAGCGGTGATATCGCCAGGCCCAAAAGCGTGAGCAAACCGACTTGGATAATCGGTTTGGGTGGCAGCGTTTGGGGCATTTTTCAGCCGTGTAACGGCTTCATCCCATGGCAAGGCCATCTCGTCCGGATGCGAAACCGGTTCGAGAATCTGTTCCTCGAGGGAGGTCGTCCGACCATCCCAAAAGAAGGAAGTGGACCAGCCAATGTTTACAATGGCCATCGCATTTCGAAACCCTTGTGCTCCTGTGATTCCAGTGCTGTATTGATTCGGATCGGCGAATCCCGCGGACGGCAAATGACATGAGCCACAGCTCATGGTGCCGTCAGCAGAAAGGGATTTCTCCCAGAAAAGCAGCCGTCCAAGTTCAATTCCTTCCACCGTCAAAGGATTATCCTCGGGAATGTCCATTGGCGGGAAGAAGGGGGGGATTTCCAAGGCATAGGGTGTGGCAATGGCATCGCAAGGAGGATCGCACGAATCCGGATTGCACCGTTCACATCCCGTCAAGGAAATGAGGGTCAACGCAGCGATGAGTGTTTGCAGCTGCTTCGAATGCATCATTGCCGCGTGAGGTTCCAGGCGTCGTCCATCAAGTCCATCAAGCGCCCCCCCAAAACAGTGCCTTGGGCATTGTGGGTGACCGGATCTTCGACGATATCAATGGCATCTTGCTCCCCAATCAAGGCGCCGGCAGCATTGAAGTCAATCGTGAAGGCGGTGAGATCTTGGCTTTCGATGGCGAAGGCATCCTCCAGTTCGAAGACCACCGTCCGGTAACTTTCGTCGGTTCCGCAATGGTAGGAAAGGGGTTCTATCAATTGTGCTCCGCTTTCGGTGGCGAATTTCCCTTCGTACTTGACAAATACATAGCCAGAAGACCAGGTCCAAAACATGCCGGCAGATCCAGGCACGCTCAATGGATGATCGTTGGCGTAAGATGCAGGGTCGATGTCCGTATTGATTTCGGCCGGCAACCCCATGCCGAAGCGAATCGCATTGTAGGTACCAACATTTGCAGCCGCGGTAATTTTTTGACCGTGAACCCCGAAATCCAAAAGAGCGACATCGTTGATTTCAAACCATTCGCCTCGTTCATTGCGAATTTCAATGGGAGCGATGTACATCTGCAAATTATCGATGCGAACAGGATGGCCCAAGTGGTCGGTTTGAACCGTTCCAACGGCACAATCCTCACCGTTCCATTGGAGGTTGAACTCCAGGCGAATCGTGCCTGGAATTTCTGACTCATCCGGTTGGGGACGACAACCAACGAGCAGCAGGAATGCGAGAGCAAGAATGTCCAATCGAATTGTGAAGAAATTTTTGTGCTTTTCCATTGTGCAGTATGGGTTCTCAAGATAAGACACCTAATTTGCTCTGAAGTTGCATTTTGGTCACAAATTCCGGTAAATCATGGCGCAAAACGTACGAGAAGGTCAGTTTTTCATTGTTCGGGCTTCTGCCGGCTCAGGAAAAACATTTCGCCTCGTTCAGGATTATCTCACTTGCTGCCTGCGCCACGATGACCCTCACTATTTCCGACGAATTTTAGCCATCACCTTTACCAATAAGGCGGCGCAAGAAATGAAGGACCGCATTATGCAAGATGTTGTCGCGGTTTCTTTGGGCGAAGGGTCCATGTGGGAAACCCTTACCGCCGCGCCTTCTGATGAAAATGCTGCCGCGCACTTGACGTTGCCTCCAGGTGAAATCCAGCGGCGTGCGCGCATGCTTTCCGAAGCGATGCTGCATCGGTACGAGGATTTCAGTGTGATGACAATTGACAGTTTTGTCAATCGTTTGGTGCGGAGTTTTTCGCGGGATCTCAAATGGGATGAAGAATTTCAGATTGAATTGGATGAAGACGCCCTTGTTGAAGCGGCCGTGACGCGGGTCTTGGATCGCGTGGGTCGGCCGGGAGAAGAGGCACTGACCCGATTGTTGGAGGGTTTTGTGCGCCAGCAGGTTGAGGAAGAGCGGAATGCCCAACTCAAGTCCCAGTTGGTCAAATTTGGCAAGCAGGTTACCAAGGAGAATATGCAGGTAGCCCTCAATGCATTGGATTCAGAGGTTTGGCACCCCGAACGATTGGATGAATACCGCAAAGCCATTCGAAAAACGCTGGCCGCGCAACGCAAGGAAGTGGTTGACAAAGCCAGAACAGCGCTTCAATCCATTGAAGATCATGGATTGCAACCCTCCGATTTCTATTATTCGGATTTGCCGAAATGGCTCGCTCGCGTTGCGAAAGGTGCAGGACGTAAGCCGCCAATGAGCAATCGTCTTTCGGGACAGATTGAGTCGGAGGAATTCTTCAAAAAGAATGCCACGTCGGATGTGATTCAACGGATTGAAGGCATCTTGCCGGATGCGCTTCAGGCGGTCGAGGCATGGCAAACCTTGTACGAAGGAGAATCAGGAGCCAAATTCAAACTGTTCGAGCATTTGCAGGAAAGGGTCAGTTTGATTGGCGTCTTGGGATTGATCCGAACGGAATTGGACGCGGTGCAGGAAGAACGCAACGTGCGCTTGCTATCCACATTGAACCGTGAAATTGCGACCATCGTCCGCGAAAATCCAGCTGCTTATATCTACGAACGCATTGGAAACCGTTACCAGCACATCTTCATCGATGAGTTTCAGGATACGTCCATTACGCAATGGCACAACCTTGTCCAACTGTTTGAGCACATCCTGTCAACAGGAAATATGGGAATGGTAGTTGGCGATGGCAAGCAAGCCATCTACCGCTGGCGCAATGGAAACTACGAGCAGTTGGAGGCCTTGCCCAAATTGATTGGTGATCCAGGGTCAGTGCTTGAAATGGCAGCTAGGATTCTTGAGCGGACCGAACAATCGGTCACGTTGGGGAAGAATTTCCGTTCCGGATCGGCCATCGTCGATTGGAATAACCGTTGGTTCGCTAAGATTCAAGAATCACTTCCTGAAGGGTTGAAATCGGTTTATCAAGGCTTGCGCCAAGACGCTGCCAAGTCTTTTTTGGGTCAAGTGGTCGTTCGCTCGCTGGTGGAAGCGGATGGCGATGAACGCATGGCCCAGCGCCATCGTTGGGTGCTGGATCGCATTTTGGCCCATACCGGCGGCAGCCTCAGCGAATCAAATGGAAAGCGCACATTCGTGCCCTCACAAGATCCTTCAGCGTTCGGACTGAAGGATGTCGCTGTGCTGATGCGGCGCAATCGCGACGGTGCCTTGCTTGCTCAGTATTTGTTGGATCACGGCGTTACACCCTGGACTTCAGAGAGCTTGCATTTGGGAAGACATCCTGCTCCCCGTGGCGTTGTTGCTGCGATGCGAATGGCGATGGAGCCTGAGGACCCCAAACATGTGATCGAATTCACCCAATGCTTTTGTGCCATTCACAAGGAACACAATGAAGCCGAAATCCTCCAATCTCATTTGGATGAACGGAATTACCAAGACTCAGAAGGCCGTTCGTTTGTCAAGCATGAATTGAAGACGACTGATCTCATGGAGGCCATCGCACCGCTGTTGCAGATGAAGCAACACGCCTCGGAGCCTCTGACTACTGTGGTTGGCCATTGCTTTGAATCCCTGGGGTGGGGTCGGCTGTTTCCCGCGTATGCGGAGGGAATGCTCGAAGCAGCTCAAGAATTGAGCGTTCAGCGCAACGGAACGGTGCGCACATTTTTGGATTGGTGGGATCGAAAAGGCCACAAACGCAGCATTCGAGTCAGTGGAGGCAACGATGCGGTACAAATCATGACGCCGCACAAAGCGAAAGGCCTCGCCTTTCCGGTGGTGATTGCACCCGTCATCGACTCGGATTTCACCAAATTCAAGGATGAACTGCCCGTGTTGTTGGATGCTTCAGCGTATGGTCTGCCAGCAGCCTTGCTACGCGATTCGGATTTGAAGGATACGCCATTGAACACAATTCGCGAAGAGGAGATTGGTCGCACGCAATTGGATGCGTTCAACATTGCCTACGTCGCAATGACTCGCGCCATCGAGCGCTTGGATGTGTTGCTCGAATTCAAGAGTGAGCCGGAAGAAACAGCGACAACAAAGAGTCTTTCGCATGCCCTCTGGAAGGCTTGGAAGGAGGAGTTTTCGGAAGCTTTTCAGGATAACGCGCGATCCGTGCATGGCCAATTGGATCGAAATTCGTCCGAAGAAGCAGCTTCGCCCGATGCGCCCATTGAACGCTTAAATCCAAAGCTAGTGCTTGGGCAATCCTACGAACAGCTGGTGGCTCGCCCCAAAGCACACTGGTCGGAGCCTCTGCCCGCCGGTGAAATGAGCCCGAGGGATTTTGGAAACGCCGTCCACGGCGTGCTCAGCGAGGTGGTGGTTCGAGAAGATTGGGGAGCTATCAAGGAGCGGCTTATGCGCACGGCCCTGCTTGCGCCCGAGCATCGCTCGATCATTGGTAATTCCGTCGAGACGGTTCTTCGGCACCCAGAAATGCAGCGCTTTTTTGAGGCACCACATGCCCATGTATTTGCCGAACGGGCATTGCGTTTGACCACAGGAAAAGTTGGGCGGCCCGATCGTGTCGTGCAACTGGAAGGGGTCTGGCACGTCATTGATTACAAGACGGGTCAACCGCAGTCGGAACATGCAAAACAGGTCCGGGAATATTGCGATGCCTTAGCAGGTGATTCTGCCGCGCACGAAGTATGCGGATGGGTGTTTTACACCTCTAAAATGCGTTTGGAACAAGTGCGGGATTGATTCCATTTGTCTGAAGGTCTTGTTTTTAAGTTGAGCGCAGTACCTTGCTTCCTAAGCACGGAATCATGACGACATCACCTTTTTCATTGCGCTATTTACTTGCGGGAGTGTTCACTTTTTGGAGCATTGTTTTTTTGATGGGTTTTGAAGCGAATGCACAAACGGGTGTCAACGGTGGACCCTTGTTTCAGAAAGGCTTTCCGGTTCCGCAAACCCATGCGACGGAGGGTGGCGAAATTCGTGCCGAAGCGTGCGCTCCTGCCACCGCGCTGCGGGATTTGGAATGGAACAACGTTCGCGCTCTTATTGAAAATGCGGGAGCACTCTGGTACAACCGGGCAATCGACAAAGGTGCCTTCATGGTGCCCAAGGAAGAAGGCGTTTCGGTTGTTTATGGAGGTGCTTTGTGGTTGGGGGGAATCAGTCCCGATCAGCAATTGAAATTGGCTGCGGTCCGGTATCGAAATACGGGAAACGATTTTTGGCCGGGTCCATTGACCAATACAGGAGCCGCCGAGGTGGGGCCTTCCGTCTGTGAGCAGTATGACCGATTTGCCATTTCGCAAAGGGCCGATGCCATGCGTCATCGGCAGTATTTTGACTGTGCAGGGGATCCTGATTGTGACATGGAAGAGCAGTTTCCAACCGGCTATAGCATTCCGTCTTACTTCTTTGAATATCCGGCGCACGGAAATGTCAGTTTGAACCAAGATTTTTACCTGTCGCCGTTCTATGATTACGACGGAAACGGCTTTTACGATCCGTCTGCTGGGGATTATCCCTGGTACGATTTCCTCCAGGAAATTGACTGTGCAGAGCGCCGCCGCCAGGACCCTGTCCCGCTGTATGGCGACCAGACGTACTATTGGATTTTCAATGACAAAGGAAACATCCACTCGGAGTCGCAGGGCGAGCCGATTGGAATGGAAATCCGGGCGCAAGCCTTTGCTTTCTCGACCAACGATGAGGTCAATAACATGCAGTTTTACAACTACGTGTTGATCAACCAAGGAACTCAAACCCTTACCGAGACGTATTTCGCTCAATGGGTAGACTGTGATTTGGGAGGGCACGTGGATGACTACGTAGGCGTGGATGTAAACCGCGGGTTGGGCTACTCATACAATGGCGACGCGTTCGATGAAGCAACGAGCTATTCGATTGGATACGGCGAGAATCCGCCGGCCATGGGGGTGGATTTCTTTGAAGGTCCTTACCAAGATGCGGATTCCATTGACAATCCCCTGACCACCAACTTCAGTGATGCCATCGATTCATTGGGCATTCCATACCAAGGCATTGGCATTGGCTATGGAGATGGAATCATTGACAACGAGCGCTATGGAATGCGGAAGTTCATTTACTACAACTGGAATTTCGGCATCAATGGCCAGCCGACGCTTGCAGCGCAGTATTACAATTACATGCGTGGTTTTTGGAAGAACGGCCAGCGCATGGCCTATGGTGGCGACGGTTTGACAGCAGCCACAGGAGCCGATTTGGAAATTCCGGCCGATTACATGTTTCCGGACGACACGGATCCGTATGCGTGGGGTACTGCAGGGGTTGATGTGGAGCCATGGACCGAGGTGGGTGCTGGAAACCCGCCTGGTGACCGACTGTTTTTGCAATCTGCAGGTCCCTTTACCCTCGAACCCGGTGATTACAACAATATCACAGTGGGAATGGTTTGGGCAAGGGCAACGGGCGGAGAACCTTTCGAAAGTGTTGAATTGCTTCGTTTGGCCGATGACAAGGCGCAATCCTTGTTCGACAACTGCTTTGAGATTGTTTCGGGACCGGATGCGCCTGATGTGAGCATTCAAGAGTTGGAAAATGAACTCATTCTCTATTTGACCAACACGAATCCGCTTTCCAATAACTATGAAGAGCAATACAGCGCCAATGACCCATCGATTCCGACCGAATTGGAGGATGGAACCGTTTTGAGCGAAGAGCAACGCAGTTATCGATTCGAGGGTTACCTGGTCTATCAATTGCGGGACAATGCGGTGAGCCCTTCAGATCTTGGTGACATTGATGCTGCGCGATTGATCGCGCAATGCGACGTTCAAAACGGAGTGTCTCAGGTCATCAATTACGAGTTTGATCCGACCATGGAGTTGTCGGTTCCAATCCTCGAAGCCGATGGCCAAGACGAAGGGATATTTCATAGCATGCGGGTTACAACGGATGCCTTCGCCCAAGGCGACAATCGGCTGGTGAATTTTAAGACCTACTATTTCATGGTCTTGGCCTATGGCTATAACAATTATCGTCCGTTCAATGCCTTACTGGGAACGGGCCAAGACGTTCAATTCAAGGCTTCGCGTAAGGCTGCTGTAGGTTCGATTCGTTCTTACTCGGGCGTTCCTCACAACCCTGCACCTGAGGCGGGAGGCACGGTTCAAAACGCGGAGTACGGCTCTGGCGTTGAGATCACGCGCTTGGAAGGAAAAGGAAACGGCCGGGGCGACTTGGAATTGACCTACGCTTCGGAGCAAGACATCTTGGACAATACGATTGCCTCCACGGTGACGTACACCGCTGGCCACGGTCCTGTGGACATCCGCGTGGTGGATCCGATTCGCGTCCCAGATGCGGAGTTTGAGCTGCGACTCGCGGGCGACGATGCGGACCTCGAAGATGCCATTGATGCGTATTGGACGTTGACCAACGAGACCATGCTTTCGGATGATGATCCGGACAACGATTACAAGGCCGTTCACGAGTCTTCCACCTCCATTGCATTGCTCAACGAAGAGTTGCTCTTGGACTGGGGCCTCTCTGTGACGCTTCACCAGTATGCATACCCGGAAGATGGCAAGTTCACCGAGCCGGTGCATGCTTCCATCACGTTTGACGACTCCTCCAAGCCTTGGTTTGTGGGCATTCCTGACCAGGAAGGGTTCAGTGAATTGAACTGGATCCGTGCTGGAAATCAGGAAGGCGCAGACGATGTTCCTTCGGAAGTCATCTTCAACGATTTGAAGACGGGCAATCCGTTGGACGAAGACGAAGTTTACGAGGGCATCCTCGGTGGCACATGGGCCCCTTACTGCTTGGTCAGCTACACGGGCGACGTGGAGCTTCCAACGGGTGAGGTGGTGAGCCTGCCGAACATTGCGCCTACCGTGGATGGACTGGAGGGCGACCTCTCGCCGTTCTCGGGCATCAGCGGATTGAACAACGTGGACGTGGTATTGACGAGCAACAAGGATTTGTGGACGCGTTGTCCTGTCCTTGAGATGCAGTCGGTCTATGAACTGGCACAGGACGAAGACGGTGACGATGGCAGTAACACACGACCGGAGAAGCTGACCTTGCGTCACCACCCGTCGGTGGACAAGAACGGCCGATACGCTGGCCAAAGCGGTTACGAAGGTCCGGGCAATCAACCGATGGGCATGGGCTGGTTCCCAGGGTATGCCATTGACGTGGGTACCGGCGAACGCCTCAACATGGCGTTCGGTGAGGACTCTTGGCTTGGAGCGGACAACGGCGACGACATGCTGTGGAATCCTTCTCCCAACATCTATGGCGGTGTTGGTGGTGGCTTCGGTGGTGGCGGTGGCGGAAGCGCCATTTATGCCGGTGGCCAGCACTGGATTTATGTCTTCAAGAACTCCCAATACGAGGAGGGAACGGAGAACCGCATGCCTGCCTATGATGAAGGTGCGTACCTCTACGAGAACCTCGAAGTGAGCGGCTCTACCACCAATGTTCGCCGCGTATTCCGCGCTTGCACGTGGGTGGGTTCATCGCTCCTCAACGATGGCTTTGAGTTGTTGTCCATCGAAGACGGACTCATTCCCAACGACGCCCGCATCCGTTTGCGTGTGGCCAAGGCGTATGAAAAGTACAGCCCAACCAACATCGATGCCGAAGACAACTACGATGGTGCAACGAACTTCTGGAATCCACTTTACACGTTCTCCACGAAGGACATTGCAGCGGTGCCGATGCAAGACACGGTCTTGACGTCTGCCCTTGATGAGATCAATGTTGTGCCCAACCCGTACTACGCATTCAGCCAGTACGAAACGAGCAAACTCGACAACCGCATCAAGATCACCAACCTGCCGGAAGTATGCACCATACGCATCTACAACCTGCAGGGAACACTCGTGCGGCAGTTCTCAAAAGCGGACCCACTCACTTCGGTGGACTGGGACCTCAAGAACGAACGAAACGTCCCCATCGCTGGTGGCGTCTACATCATCCACGTCGAAGTCCCGGGCATCGGCGATAAAACACTCAAATGGTTCGGCATCATGCGCCCAACCGATTTGGACAACTTCTGATTTGATTCCGAATTCACCATGAAGAATATCCAACACACCATCCTCGCATCCGTTGCTATTGCAGCGTGCATGATGTTTTCCACTGCAGCCACTGCAGGGAATCCCGATCGAGCCGGCTCTGCCGGTGCCGGTCAATTGCTCATCAACCCATGGGCGCAATCCAATGGCATGGCCGGAACCAACATGGCCATTACGGCTGGATTGGAAGGTTCTTTCCTCAATGCCGCTGGACTGGCATTCGTAAACCAAACGGAGTTGCGCTTCGCCAACACCCAGTACCTGTCCGGATCGGGCATCTCGCTGAACACGATCGGTTTTGCGACCTCCGTCGGTGACGGAAGCGTTTTGGGCTTGACCGTAATGACCATGGGGTTCGGAGACATTCCAATCACCACAGAAAACCTTCCTGAAGGCGGGATTGGTACATTTTCTCCGGCGTTCTCGAACATCGGAGTGACCTATGCAAAAGCGTTTTCCAACTCCATTTATGGTGGGATGACCGTGCGCATTGTTGGTGAATCCATCTCGAACGTACGGTCCTCGGGGGTCTGCTTCGATGCCGGCATCCGCTACAAGTCCGGAGACAAGCTCAATTTTGGCATTGCATTGCGCAACGTCGGTGCTCCCATGCGTTATGCCGGTGACGGTCTCACTGTCACAGCTACACCACAAGGAACCGCCACATCCTTGACCATGTTGCAACGCAGCGAGCGGTATGAGCTTCCTTCTTTGGTCAACATCGGTTTCGGTTATGAAGTCTATACCATTGGAGCGGTCAATGCTACACTCACGGGACAATTCATCTCCAATTCATTCACCAAAGATCAATTTGGAGGGGGCTTGGAAGTAAACCTCGGTGACAACTTTACACTTCGTGGCGGTTACCTCTGGGAAGATGGAGTTGGTACGGAGGATCGGTTGACTACTGCATTCACTGGCCCATCTGCAGGGTTTTCGTTGAAGGTTCCCGCGAACAGCGAAGGTGCAATCATCGGTATTGATTACAGCTACCGCACGACCAATCCGTTCAACGGAAACCACAGCATCGGCATTCACTTGGCGATCTGATTGATCAGACCATTCCAACCGTAGAAACGCTCTCAAAAGCTATTCACGGCTGATTTTTATATCTTTGCGTTAGAAGAAAGCTCGATTCGGTTCGGGTTTTCTTTTTTTTGCGCTGGCCGGTAAGGCCCCTTTTCCATCCACTGCCCGCACGGGAATCAATCCAAAACCATGTCGAACATCTCCTATTTCACCAAAGAAGGATTGCAAAATCTGAAGGACGAAGTCCACCAATTGGAAACGGTTGAACGGCCGAAAATTTCAGCACAAATTGCCGAAGCACGAGACAAGGGCGACTTGAGCGAGAATGCTGAGTACGATGCCGCAAAAGAGGCGCAAGGACTTCTGGAAGCCAAAATCTCGAAGCTCAAGAACACCCTTGCCAGTGCCCGCCTTGTGGACGAC
>Ga0206124_10002066_pt1 | contig 15235 bp, 16 predicted proteins | sample Helgoland_Spring_3_FD_148671 | JGI IMG/M metagenome (GOLD analysis project Ga0206124, IMG submission 148671) | Pelagic subsurface seawater microbial communities from Kabeltonne, Helgoland, North Sea - Helgoland_Spring_Bloom_20160321_2 | ecosystem: Environmental > Aquatic > Marine > Epipelagic ... | reverse complement strand
TTTTTACAATATATTAAGATTGTTTTATAGTTATTCAGATTCAATCAGTCTATACTGCTTAAAGGAGCATTAATATGGCAATGAAACCACTTGATACAAAAGAAGCTTGCGGAATTTTAAATGAAATTATGGAGTACGAATTAGCTGGTGTTGTTCGCTATACTCACTCAGCAATGATGATAACCGGACCCTATAGAATTCCTATTGTTGCCTTCTTAAAAGAGCAAGCAACTGAATCACTTCTTCATGCTCAGGGAGCAGGTGAATTGATAGCGGGTCTTGACGGTCACCCTAGTCAAAGGATTGCAAAAATTGAAGAGACAGGAAAACATTCTATAAAAGATATTCTTGAAGAAAGTTTAGCTCATGAATTACATGCCGTGGGTTTGTATAAAAAACTTCTCGAAGAAGTTGAAGATAAATCAATCTATCTTGAAGAGTATGCTCGAGGAATGATCGGAGAAGAAGAACAACATTCTTTAGAACTTAAAAGAATGTTAAAAGATTACGGATAAAAAATAGTTAAACTTTTTTAAAATATCTTTGATGATGAGCTTCTGATAAATCTAAGAACTCTTTATTTACTTCATCTCTTATTGTCATCGGATCATAATTTTTTTACTTCATCTCTTATTGTCATCGGATCATAATTTTTAAGACTGGTAATACCAAACTGTTCAAGGTCTAAATTTTGTGACCCTGCTGCTCTTAATAAATCAAAAATCCAAGTTAATGGATCCATTGAATTATTATAGTTAATTGCATTCTCTTTAAGTTTGATGGCAAGCAAGTCAACATCATGAATTTTAAATCGCTCTTGAAGAATGAGTATTTTAAATTTTTCTAATCGATCATTAACTAATGCCCTCTCGTCTTGAGAGTATTTTGGCCAACTAATTATTTCATGAACAAATCTTTTACAGCCCTTGCACACGTCATCTCCGTATGTTGTAGAACAAATACCTAGACAAGGTGTTGTGGATCTGTTTTTTTGCATGATTAAACAGAATAATAACTCATTTTTAAATAAAATCTTTGAATTAGTAGAAGCCTTTTAGCTATAGGAGTAAAATAAGCCATCGTAAACAAGAAAAAACCATATGTTAAACGAATACAAAGCTCACGCAGACGAAAGAAAAGCACAAAACATTCCTCCTCTTCCATTAGATGCAGATCAAACTTCTCAATTAGTAGATTTATTAAAATCTGAACATGAGGAGTCAGAATTACTACTTCATCTATTAAAAGAAAGAGTGCCAGCTGGAGTGGATCAATCTGCATACGTAAAAGCTGCTTTCCTTGCTGATATTACAACAGATAAAACATCAAGCCCTTATATAACTAAGACTGATGCTGTCAAAATTTTAGGGACCATGCTGGGTGGTTATAACATTCATCCATTAATAGAGTGTTTAAAAATTGATGAATTGGGCGATGTAGCTGCAGAAGCATTAGGAAAAACATTATTAATCTTTGATGCTTTCAATGAAATATTTGAACTAGCTAAAACTAATGAGCATGCAAAGAAAGTTGTTAATGATTGGGCTGAGGGCAAATGGTTTACAGAAAAGTCAGAACTGCCTGAGCAAATTAAACTTACCGTTTATAAGGTTCCTGGAGAAATTAATACCGATGATTTATCACCAGCAACAGATGCCTGGTCTAGACCGGATATTCCACTTCATGCTTTAGCAATGTTCAAAATGCCAAGAGAGGGTCTTGAGAGACCGCTTGAAATTATTGAAGAATTAAAAGAAAAAGGAAATCCTTTGGTTTTTGTTGGAGATGTAGTTGGAACAGGCTCATCAAGAAAATCTGCAACCAATTCAGTGCTGTGGCATATGGGAGATGAAATTCCTTCAATCCCGAATAAAAAAGAAGGTGGTTTTTGTTTTGGTGGAAAAATTGCTCCTATCTTTTTTAATACACTAGAAGATTCTGGCGCTTTCCCAATTGAACTAGATGTTTCAAAAATGGAAATGGGTCAAGAAATTATTCTTGAACCATTCAATGGCAAAGTTTTAGATGCTAACTCAAATGAAGTCATTTCAACCTTTGAGTTAAAGACTCCAGTTCTCCTTGATGAGGTTAGAGCAAATGGAAGAATTCCATTAATCATAGGAAGGCAATTAACCGATAAAACAAGAGATGCTTTGGATTTAGAGCCAACAGATATCTTTAGAAGACCTGATGCAGAAGATGCTTCAGACAAGGGATATACGTTAGCTCAAAAAATGGTTGGAAAAGCATGCGGAGTAGTAGGCATAAGACCTGGAACCTATTGCGAACCAAGAATGACTACGGTTGGCTCCCAGGATACAACCGGCCCTATGACTAGAGATGAATTAAAAGAACTTGCCTGTTTAGGTTTCTCAGCAGACTTAGTTATGCAGTCCTTTTGTCATACTGCTGCTTATCCAAAACCAGTAGACATTGAAACTCAACATAGCCTTCCAGACTTTATTATGAATCGTGGCGGCGTATCGCTTAGACCAGGTGATGGAATTATTCATTCATGGTTAAACAGAATGTTATTACCAGATGGAGTCGGTACTGGTGGAGATAGTCACACAAGATTTCCAATAGGAATTAGTTTTCCAGCCGGATCAGGGCTTGTAGCTTTTGCTGCAACTTTGGGAGTGATGCCATTGGATATGCCTGAATCAGTTTTAGTAAGATTTAAAGGTGAAATGCAACCAGGCATAACACTTAGGGATCTTGTTAATGCTATTCCTTATGCAGCAATCCAAAAAGGATTACTGACTGTTGCTAAAGAAGGTAAGAAAAATGTTTTTTCTGGAAGATGTCTTGAAATCGAAGGACTGCCAGATATGAAAGTTGAACAAGCATTTGAATTATCAGATGCTTCAGCTGAGCGATCAGCCTCAGGTTGTACAGTTAGACTCAACAAAGAACCAATTATTGAATATTTAAAGTCTAATATTGTGATGCTCAGATGGATGATAGCAAGCGGTTATGGAGATGCTAAAACATTAGAGAGAAGAGCTCAGGCAATGGAAGAATGGATGGAAAATCCAGAATTATTGCAACCGGATGAAAATGCTGAATATGCAGAAATCATTGAGATAGATCTAAATGAAATAACCGAGCCATTATTAGCATGTCCTAATGATCCTGATGACATTAAACCTTTGTCTGAAGTAGCTAATACTGAAATTCAAGAAGTGTTTATAGGCTCGTGTATGACTAACATTGGTCATTTCAGGGCAGCAGGAACATTATTACAAAAATATAACGGAACAAAAGCTAGGCTTTGGGTTGTACCGCCAACCAAGATGGATGAAAAGCAACTTATGGAAGAAGGTATTTATAATATCTTTGGAGTTTCAGGTGCGAGAACTGAGCTACCTGGGTGTTCGTTATGTATGGGTAACCAAGCTAGAGTGTTAGCTAACTCCACTGTGGTATCTACCTCTACAAGAAATTTCCCAAATAGACTTGGTGATGGTGCAAACGTATTTTTAGCCTCTGCTGAATTGTCAGCAATAGCATCAGTTATCGGAAGACTTCCTACAGTAGAGGAATATCATAAGTACATGGAGGACATTAACCCTCTTTCTGATGAGATATATAGATATCTAAACTTCAACGAGATAGATACCTATGTTGAGAGCGCAAACTCAGCAAATATACCTGCTATAAATATTGTTAATCCAATCTAAGCTTTAGCTTTTTCTCGTTGAGCTTTGACCTCATCTTGTCGACTTATTTCTAGGTCTTCAAGATAGGTATCTCCAAGTGGAGTTATGTATTCGCCTGTAAAGATAGAAGTTTCAAACTCCTTGATATCGGGATTTCCAAACTGACAGGCATGGATTAGATCTTCTAACGTCTGGTAGATAAGCCAATCAGCTCCAATCTCTTTTGCAACCTCTTCATCTGTTCTATTGGCAGCTATGAGCTCGCTTGTTGCTGGCATATCTATGCCGTATAAATTTTGATATTTAATTGCTGGTGCTGCTGAGGCGAAATATACCTTTTTAGCTCCTGCCTCTTTGGCCATTTCAATTATTTTTTTACTAGTTGTTCCTCTCACAATTGAGTCATCAACCAAAAGTACATTTTTACCTTCAAACTCTAGACCAAGAATATTAAGCTTTCTTCTTACAGACTTTCTTCGCTCTTCTTGATACGGCATAATAAATGTTCTTCCAATATACCTGTTCTTCACAAATCCCTCCCTGTAAGGGACGTTTAAATCAACCGCGAGTTGCAAGGCTGCGGTAGTTGAGCTATCTGGTATAGGAATTACAACATCAATATCATGATCAGAATTTTTCTTTTTAATGAGCTCTGCAAGTTTTGATCCCATTCTCATACGAGCCTTGTATACAGATATTTCATCAATTTTTGAATCAGGTCTTGAAAAATATACGTACTCAAAAATACAAGGTCTTTTTTTGGGTTCCCCAGAGCACTGTTGAGAGTGAAAATTACCTTTTTTATCAATAAAAACTGCTTCGCCAGGCTCAACATCCCTTAATTTTTTAAATCCTTGAGATTCAAATAAAGCATCCTCAGATGCAATAATATATTCATCTCGTGTCTCACCTTTTCTAATACCAATGCTTAATGGTCTGATTGCATTATTATCTCTAAATGCCAAGATACCATGACCTGTAATTAAAGCTAAAACCGCATAAGCGCCGTCACATCTTCTATGTGTTTTTGATACAGCTTTAAATATATGTTCTGCGGATGGGTAGATCTCTCTTTGTTTACCTAGCTCGTGAGCAAAAATATTTAAAAGGACTTCTGAATCTGAATCAGTATTAAGGTGTCTCATTTCTGCATGAAACAGTTGAACACCAAGCTCTTTTGAATTAGTTAAATTACCATTGTGAACCATGCTAATTCCATAGGGTGAATTAACATACATGGGTTGAGCAAACTCTTTGCCTGCTCCGCCTGCTGTAGGATATCGGACATGGCCTATTCCATAATTACCAATAAGCTTATTCATATGACGTTGTTGAAAAACATCTCTGACGTAACCCATAGATTTTCTACTATTTAGTTTGTCGTCACCATCACAAACCACCATACCAGCTGCATCCTGACCTCTGTGTTGAAGCATTAAAAGAGAGTCATATATCTCTGCAGCTACATTAGTTTCAGCAGAAATTCCAACTATTCCACACATTAAGATTCCTCTTGAGTAGGATTAACAACTTCTGAAGCTGGAGCCAATTCCTCTTTGATTGGTTCTATGACTTCCATGGCCTCTTCGATTAGATTTCTATTATCTATTAAATCTCTAAAATAAGCTTCAATTTGTGGAGCATATTTTTCAATTATCGGTGTTATTTTTGATTGGTTAATTAAATCCGTTGATTTGATGCTTGATGGTAATAATAAAAATATAACAAAAAGAACTATCAAGCCTCTTGTGAGGCCAAACAAAACACCAAGAAACCTATCAAAGCCTGAAGCACCAGACCATTTAATAAGTGTTCCAATGAACTTTATAACCATTCCTCCAAGAATGATACAAACCATAAAGACCACAATGTAAGAAAGAATTTTAGATACCTCTTCATTACCAATGTATTCATTAATTTTAGGAGTCGCTAAGTACTCAAGACTCACTGCAGCTATAAAAGCTACAACCCATAAAAATAATGATAAAAATTCTTTGGTGAATCCTCTAGCTAAAGATATTAAGCCAGATGCTGTTAAAACAACTAAAATAAACCAATCAGTAATATTTAAACCTAGAGCTTCCACCTAGATATCTCCCCTTTTGTTGATTCTGAAACCTTATGTATTAATTCAATGTTTGATTCAATATCATCTTTTTCTAAAAACGGTCCTACATAGACAGCATGAAGATTTTTCTTGGTTCCAAAAATTTCGGTAAAAGCAGGAAAACCGCCTTGATTAATCTTTGTAACCATTGTATTTGCTCTATCTTCAGAAGATAAAACATGAACCCTAAGAACGAAAAGATCAAAATCAGATTTTTCAATGCTCGCTAGATCTGAATTTATTAAAGGACTTTCAATAAAAATTTCTTTTTCTTCAACCTCTGTTTCAACAGGATTTTCTTTTTCTACCGATGTTTCATTTATTGAAGGGTTAGAAACTTTAAATTCTTGTTGGTAATCAATCTGAGGAGTTAAAACAACAAAAAGTAAAACAAGCAGTATGCTAATGCTAAAAACGAGGCCAACAACTCTCTCAATATTCATTAAGCTTTATGTATTTTTTTAAGTAGTCCATGAACTTTACTTCTAATATTTTTTCTGTGAACAATCATATCAATCGCACCATTCTTTAACAAAAACTCTGACTTTTGAAAATCTTCTGGCAAATCTACTCTAACCGTTTGCTCGATAACCCTTCTTCCTGCAAACCCAACCAGTGCATCAGGCTCAGCTATATTTATATCTCCAAGCATTGCTAAGCTTGCTGAGACACCTCCATAGATAGGATCTACCATGACAGAAATATAAGGCAGTTTTTCTGCTTTAAGTTTCTGAAGAGCTGCAGAAGTCTTAGCCATTTGCATTAGAGAAATCATAGATTCCTGCATTCTTGCTCCACCACTTGTTGCAAAGCATATAAATGGGCATCTAGAATTAATAGCTTCATTAACACCTTGAACAAATTTTTCTCCAACAACTCCTCCCATTGAGCCGCCCATAAATCTAAATTCAAAAGCAGCAACAACAACATCAATTGAGTCTAGAGCACCCTTACCAATAATAATTGCTTCATTTTCGCCAGTGGATGAGACAGCATCTTTTATCCTGGACTTATAATGTTTGGTATCTTTAAAATTTAATGGGTCTTTAGTTTTAATATCTTTTGCAATTTCATCAAAATGACCATTATCTAAAAAAATTTCTAATCTTTTTCTAGCGCCTATTCTTAGATGGTGGTCGCATTTAGAGCATACGAATAAAGACTTCTCTAAATCAGGTGCGTAAAGAACTGATTCGCATGAAGGACAAGAAGTCCAAAGACCGTCAGGAACCTTACTTTTAGACTTGGATGTCATCATTGAAGGTATAAGCCTTGTTAGCCAGTTCATGATATAGCTGTTTTCATCTCCCTAAGATATTTACCTATTCTACCAAATTCTTTTGTTAATGACTCTTCATCTATCATTTCAACAATAGATGAGCCTATAACAATGCCATCTGAGTATGCTGCAAGCGTCTTTGCATCTTCAATCGATTTAATACCAAATCCTGCCATGGTAGGTAAATCTGTATATTGTTGAATCCTTGCAATATTTTTTTGGATTTCATCTATGTTTAAATTTGAAGAACCTGTAACACCTCTAAGATTAACGTAATAGATAAACCCAGTGCTATTTTTGGCTATAGACTCAACTCTTTCTTCTTTTGTGGTTGGTGAGATTAAAGAAATGGTATTTATGTTTGGGTTAGAGATTCCATAGGTTTCTAAATTAAGCTCACCAGGAACATCAACGACCAAAATAGAATCAACACTATTACTATCAGCAGACTTCACCATATCAATATGTGAAATAAAAGTATTTAAATAACCCATCAACACAATTGGAGTTTCTTTATCAACTGTTCTAAATTTTTTAACTGTATCTAGAATCATTTTTAATGATATATCATTTTTTAAAGCTCTATCATGTGCTCTTTGAATAGTAGGACCTTCTGCTATAGGATCTGTAAATGGAACACCTATTTCAATAACATCAACCCCTGATTTAACAAATAAGTGCATAAGTTCAAGAGTCGTATCTAGGTCTGGGTCACCAGCAACTAAATAAGCAACCAAAGCTTTTTGATTGGTATTCTTCAGCTCAACTAATTTAGAAGACAGTCTATTCAAAACTTAATTCCATCTATTTCAGCAACAGTATTTATATCCTTATCTCCTCGTCCGGATACATTAACAACAACGTTTGATGACGAATCTAATTCTTTCATTAGAAGTTCTAAATATGCAAAAGCATGTGCGGTTTCTAAAGCCGGCATAATACCTTCGAGCTCAGTAACTTCATGAAATGCTTTTAATGCATCATCATCACTAACAGCAACATATTCAGCTCTTCCAACATCCTTTAACCAAGAATGTTCTGGCCCGACACCGGGATAATCTAATCCTGCTGAAACTGATTTTGTATCTTTAACTTGTCCTGCTTCATCCTGCATAAGATAACTTCGCGCACCATGAAGGACTCCTGGTGTGCCATCATTAAGAGGCGCAGCATGCTCGCCTGTGGCAACACCCTTCCCGCCTGCCTCAACTCCAATAAGTCTTGTTTCTTTTATATCTATAAATGGATGAAAAATACCCATGGCATTAGAGCCGCCACCAACACAGGCCACAATAGCATCTGGCATTTTTCCAAATAAATCTTTTGATTGCTCAATTACCTCTTTTCCGACAACAGAATTAAAGTCTCTAACTATCATTGGATACGGATGAGGTCCTGTAACACTTCCAATAATATAGTAAGTATCATCTACATTAGTTACCCAATCTCTAAGAGCTTCATTTAGAGCATCTTTTAAAGTTGCTGAACCCGAATCAACAGGATGTACCTGAGCACCCAATAATTTAATTCTATAAACATTTAATGACTGCCTTCTAACGTCTTCTGCGCCCATATAAATATGGCATTCTAAACCTAGTCTTGCAGCAACAGTTGCTGTTGCAACCCCATGCTGACCAGCTCCAGTCTCAGCAATAATTCTTTTCTTACCCATATGCTTCGCAAGCAAAATTTGACCAACTGTATTATTAATCTTGTGTGCGCCTGTATGGTTAAGATCTTCTCTCTTAAGCCAAATTGAACCAGAACCATAATGATCTGTTAGTCTTTGAGCAAAATACAAAGGTGAGGGTCTTCCAACAAAAGCAGATAAATCTTTATAAAACTCATCAATAAAATCTTTATTATCTTTTAGTTTGTTGTAGGTATTTTCAAGCTCTTCCAAAGCATACATAAGTGTCTCTGGAACAAACTTTCCTCCGTATTCACCAAAAAATCCTTCTTTGTCAGGAAAATTAAAATTATCAGATGCCATAAGCTTTTATTGTTTTTAAAATATTTGTTACCAATTCAATATTTTTGATGCCCTCTTGCGATTCAACTCCAGAGTTCAAATCCAAGCACCAAGAGTTTGTATTCAATGCATTATCGACATTTTGAGAATTAATTCCACCAGAAAGAACGATATTTTGATCATTATTATCAATATCTTTCAATATTTGCCAATTAAAAGATTCGCCTGTGCCCCCGTATGAACCCTCTTTATGGTTTTCGAGCAAAATTGCTTGGGCTGAGTTATACAAAGAGATACTTTTTAAATCATCAACATTCTTAACTCTTATTGCTTTCCAAAAATCAAGACCAAAAGATTCGCAAAAATTATTTTCCTCATCACCGTGAAATTGCAGGATTGGATTATTAAAGTATGAAGAAGTTTGATATACATAATCTTCATCAGGGTTAACATACACACATACTGGTCTAGAGTCTTTGAAATCTATATCTTTAATAGATTCAAGAAAGGTATTATTTACAAACCTTAGGCTTTTTGCATAAAAAATAAATCCTATAAAATCTATATTAAGATTTATTAAATCTTTTAAAATTTCAGTATTAGAAATGCCACAAATTTTTACTTTTGGTGGATTCATCTTTTAAACCTATCCATTAAATGTTGGGTCGGGCTAGCGATGTTAAATTTTAAATCATATTTAGGTCCAAGAAAAAATAAACCCTTAGCAGAAAGAGTCTTCCCTGCGAAGCGCCTATCTTTCTTTGAAAGAATTTCTTCAACAGAAGAATTAATTTCTCCCTTAGCAATATCTATAAGGGTTCCAACCATAATTCTTACCATATTGTGCAAAAATGCATTTGCTTTAATGGTTATAAATATAAATCTATCATGAGATTCAATATCAATCATATTGATGGTTTTTGTTGGATTCTTTGAATTGCAACTAGAGCTTCTAAAAGAAGTGTAAAAATCATGAGTTCCCAAAAACATATTTGCTTGAAGTTTAAGAAGATTTAGGTCTATTTTATTGCTATCCCAGTGTGACATATTAGCAAAAAATAAAGGTTTACTTCTTGAGTTGTAGATTACGTATGTATAGCTTCTTTCTATAGCAGAATAGCGAGAATGAAAATCATCTGGAACCCTTGAGATGCTTGTAACAGCAATGGAATCTGCAAGATTTGAATTAATTCCATCTATCCAGTTTTTGTTTGGTCTTTCAAGCTCTGTTGTAAAATCAAAAACCTGAGATAAAGCATGGACACCTGCATCAGTTCTGCCTGCATAATTAATAACTACTTTTTCTTGAGTGATCTTCTCTAATGCTTCTTCTATATTCTGTTGAACAGAGTCAGCATTTTTTTGTCTCTGAAATCCTGCAAAGATAGAGCCATCATACTCAGTTGTAAAAGCTAACTTCACTGTTCACTAATTTTATCTAATAAACTTTGAGCACTATTTTTTAACGTATGGCTGTCTGTTGATTTAATTAGATTTTCTAAAATAGTTTTAGCGTTTTTAAAATCGCCCATTTCATTGTAAGTAATTGCCAAATCAAGCTGCTGCTCATCTTGATTATTCTGAATACTTAAGCCTTTTGGTAAGCCTTCAATAGATGATGGAGAGTCTTCTGCTTCTTCAAAATCATATTCAATTTTCTTGGGTTGCCTTGATTTAAGTTGAATGTAAATAAGAGCTATGAGCACCCCAGAAAGAATCGATACAAATGCTACAAAAAGAAGATCCATTAACCCGAACCCTTGGGCTTTTTCATTTTGAATTATTTCAGTTTCTTTAATAAGCTCTTGTGCTACCTTGCTTTCTATAGCCATCTCTAAAGTTTTTGTGTTGTTTTCTATCAAACTTTTTGGATCATTAAGATTCTCATCGAGAATATCAATTGATTCATTTGCATCTTCTTCAATTACTTCTTTAGCTTTTGGCTCTAATGATTCTTTTATTTTTGGTGCAGTTAGAACCAATAATGACTTCATCGCGGGAACAAGAGATAAAGAGTATGAATCATTCATTGCTAATATTGAACTTCTTGCCTCATTATCTGAAATATTAGCCATGCTTGAGAAAGTTGGAATGATTAAGTCTTTGTCATTTCTTACAAGGTTTATATTCCCATCGATAAAAGCATCTTTATTTCCAAGATATATTGACCACATAATTTGATATATCGAAGTATTGGTTGTCTCTTGCTTAATGCTTGAGGCCATGCTCCACATGGTACTAATATCACTTGCCTTGATCACCTTTTGTTGCTCTAGAGCAGTTTCTATAATCTCTTGTTGAGCTGGTTCAGGTTTTCTGATATTTGTTTCAACAGGTACAGGTTTATAGACTGTCCTTTGAGATTCTATTTTTGGTGAGGTATTAATTTTTGAAGGTAGGAAAATAAAAATATCTTTAGCTAGTTCATTTTTAATAACAAGCTTAAAGTTAAAATAATTTCCTTCATATTCATCTTTTAAAACAATAGAAAAAGTTTTGTAGTTAGAGAAATTTTCCAAAAGAGTGTATGAAATGTTTTCTTCGGATAGCAAGTCGTCTGACTTGTACTCTTTTAGAAGGATGTCTTTGTCGGAGATTTTTGTACTTTGAATTTTGAATTCAATAACTCTTTCGCCCTTGTTATTAAGACTTAGCTTTGGCGATGAGAGTAATGCATCAGCAATAATATTTAACGGAAGTAAGAAGAAAGAAATTAAAAAGATTCTTAACACAATTTATTATTAGTAATTAATTTTTGAAGGATTTGTACTGCATTCAAAGCAGCGCCCTTTCCATAAACATTATCAGCAACAATCCAAAGTGAGACCCATGTATCTCCTTGAATATTCTGTGATCTTATTCTTCCTACATACACATCCTCAGAATCATTGTATCTCCTTGAATATTCTGTGATCTTATTCTTCCTACATACACATCCTCAGAATCATTAGCTTGTTCATAGGGAGTTGGATATTCTAAGGTTTCAGGATTGTCCATAACGCACACACCTTCATTTCCTTGGACTGTTTTAATAATATCTTCTCTTGAAGCATCGTTAGACATTTTTAGAAAAACTGCTTCAGAATGGCCGTTGAATACAGGAACTCTTGCACAAGTTGCTTGAACATCGATATTTGGATCTAAAATTTTCTTTGTTTCCCATACTAATTTCATTTCCTCTTTGGTAAAGGCATTATCTAAGAAGATATCACATTGAGGTATTACATTGAAAGCAATAGGTTTTGGATACACTTTTGATTCAGAAGATTCACTCTCGTAAGTTTGAGATCTTAAAGGCATTATCTAAGAAGATATCACATTGAGGTATTACATTGAAAGCAATAGGTTTTGGATACACTTTTGATTCAGAAGATTCACTCTCGTAAGTTTGAGATCTAAGCTCTTCAACCGCCTCTTTACCCGTTCCAGAAACGGCTTGATAGGTAGCGATATTTAAGAACTCAATACCGTACTTCTCATGGATCGGTTTCAAAACCATAAGTAGTTGAGATGTTGAACAATTTGGATTGGCTATCAATGTCGGCTCTTCTAAACTTTCAATAATATGCCCATTAATTTCTGGGATAATCAAAGGTATGTCATCGTTATATCTAAATTCAGATGACAGATCAATAACATAACTTCCAGCTTCAACAAATTTCTTTGCATACTCCTTTGCAACTGAGCCTCCGGCAGAAAAAATTGTAATATTTGCTGTTTTTGGATCAAATGAATCTAAGTCCCCAATAATATATTCTTGATTTTGAAAATTGATAGCTTGGCCAACAGTAGATTTTCCAAGAGGAAAAAGATTATCAATTTTAATCTCTTTTTTTTCTAATAACTGGAGTATTTTTTGTCCAACAACACCAGATGCGCCTACTAGAGCCATGTTTAACACTTTATCCATTTTTTAAAATTCCTATTAAAATTGCAGCTACTTCAGAAGTTTTAACATATTCATCGTTAGTGCTAATGTCCTTTGTTCTATAACCTTGTGATATAAATTCTTTAATAGCTGCATCAATCTTATCGGCTAATTCTTTTTGCTCTAAAGAATACTTAAGAGCCATGCCAAGCGATGCAATCATTGCTATTGGATTAGCAATATTCTTTCCAGCAATATCAGGAGCGCTTCCATGACATGGTTCATACATACCTTGAGATGAGCTATTTATCGATGCTGATGGAAGCATTCCGATCGAACCTGATAATGTTGCAGCAATGTCAGACAAAATATCACCAAACAAATTACTAGAAACAATTACATCAAACTGGTTTGGATTAAGAACAAGTTGCATTGCAGTATTGTCAGCTAACTGGTGTGACAATTCGACATCAGGAAAATCTTTTGCCATATCAGTAACAATTGATCTCCAAAATTTTGAAACTTCTAAGACATTTGCTTTTTCTACGGAACATAATTTTCCACCTCTTTTTTGAGCTGCTTCAAATGCTACTTTTGCTATTCGCTTTATTTCATCCTCGTTATAGATCATTGTATTAAATGCATAAGAAGGTGTCTTATCTTCTACAATTGCTCTTGGCTCACCAAAATATATACCGCCAGTAAGCTCTCTTACTATAAGAATGTCTAAGTTCTCAATAATATGATTCTTGATTGGCGATGCTGATGCTAATTCATTAAATAAAAATGCAGGTCTAAGATTTGCAAATAATTCTAATTCTTTTCTTAGAGATAAAAGTGCCTGCTCTGGTCTATCATCCCACCCTAGGTTATCCCATTTAGGCCCACCAACAGCTCCAAACAAAATAGCATCAGATTTTTTTGCTTTTGCTAAGACATTGTCCGGCAGAGGAGATCCGTGCTTATCATAAGAAGTGCCACCTGCATCCATTTCAGTAATATTAAAATCCAAACTATATTCAGCGATTAAATAATCTAAAACTTCTTTAGCAGAACTAGTCACCTCCTGCCCAATACCATCACCCGGTAGAATTAATATTTCTTTACTCATTTGAAAATATCCATGGTTTTTCTTTTTTTCTAATCTGCTCAAAGCTCATTATTTTTTCTTTAAATTTAAGTGTCATATCAACATCATCTAAGCCATAAATAATTCTTTCAAGAAGATTGTCTTCAACTTCAAAAGAATATAATTCTGTTTCATTTTGTGATATTTTTTTTGAATCTAAACTTACAGTTAATTCAGTAAACCCTTTATTAAAAGCCTTAAATAAGTTATCTATTTGATCTTTACTAAGTCTAATTGGTAAAACACCATTTTTAAAACAGTTGTTATAAAAAATATCTCCAAAAGAAGAGGCGATAACAGCTTTAATACCAAAATCTCTTAAAGCCCAAACAGCATGTTCTCTAGATAAAGCCCAAACAGCATGTTCTCTAGACGAACCGCATCCAAAATTATCTCTAGTTAATAGAATTGTAGCTTTATCAAAAGGAACTTTATTAAGTATGAAATCAGTATTCTGCTTCCTATCACCTTTCAATACTCCTAATCTGCCATCGTCAAGATATCTCCATCCATCAAATAAATAATCCTCAAACCCATATTTCTTTATAGATTTTAAATATTCTGTAGGAATAATCTGATCGGTATCAATATTATCTCTATCAATAGAGGCAACTACACCGCTTATTATTAATTCGTTACCTTCTATCTTCATGATGGATCTACCACTCTTCCATTAACAGCTGTTAAGGCAGCCATTAAAGGACTCATTAAATGTGTTCTTCCAAGAGTGCCCTGTCTACCTTCAAAATTTCTATTTGATGTTGAGGCACATCTTTCATATGGTTTTAATTGATCTGGATTCATACCCAAACACATTGAACATCCTGGGTCTCTCCAAACAAAACCTGCTTTTTGAAATATAATATCTAAACCTTCTGACTCTGCTTGCTGTTTAACTAAAAGAACCAGGCACAACTATTGCTTCGATAATATCATCTGAAACATTCTTGCCATCAACCGCCTTAGCAGCCTCTCTAAGATCTTCAATTCTAGAGTTTGTGCAGGACCCAATAAAAACTTTATCAAATTTTAGATCAGTTAATTTCTGATTTTCTTCAATACCCATATATTGTTTTGCCAATTCAACATTTCTTTTATTTTCTACCTCTACGTTATTCAAATCAGGTATGTCTTGATCAAAATCTATGACCATTTCTGGAGATGTTCCCCATGTAACTTGAGGTTTGATTAGTGAAACATCTATTTCTATTTCTTTTT
>Ga0206124_10002060_pt1 | contig 15256 bp, 12 predicted proteins | sample Helgoland_Spring_3_FD_148671 | JGI IMG/M metagenome (GOLD analysis project Ga0206124, IMG submission 148671) | Pelagic subsurface seawater microbial communities from Kabeltonne, Helgoland, North Sea - Helgoland_Spring_Bloom_20160321_2 | ecosystem: Environmental > Aquatic > Marine > Epipelagic ... | reverse complement strand
CTTCTTTTTTTCTCGGGCAAACAGCTTCTCTCTGTCGTGGTTGTTTTTCGTCTCTGCTTTTTCTACTCTTTCGCTTCTTTCGTTCTCTCTTTCGTTCTCTCTTCACATTTTTTTTGTTCGCGAGAACACACACACAACATTAATAACACTCGACCTAAAATAATGGTACGTTCTCTATACACTTAAATGCGCGAATACGTATAGCATTTGTGTTCGTGGTATTCTTCGTTTTATTTTCTCTTCTGAAAGAGAAAAGCTCGTAAAAGCGGGAGAGTCGCGTTCGCGTCTTTCTCTTTTACGAAGAAGAGCGATGATGATGATGATGCTTTTTACGCGCGAATTTTTGGTAAATCGGGTTTTGGGGGAGTGCGCGTATGCGGGTAGAGAGAGTGTCTGCGAGACCACCGAACAACTGGAAGAAGCGATTGAAAAATCGAAATCCACGCGTTCTTTCGCACGCAACGCGCACGCGTGACCTGCGATGCGTATTTCGCGTAATGGGAGTCTTTTTGCATTTCCATCACCATTCTGCGCGATGATGACGGACGGGCTCAAGTCCTAAAATGGAAAAAAATCTCTCTCTCTCGTCTAACATACGTATGCTTTGTCGTCGTCGTTTCTACATCGAAACAACCGCTGACCTTCTCTCCTCTCTCTTAACAACAACACAGCCACCGAAAAAGAAAGTCGCCGCCGTCCCTGCCGCCATCAAGGCGAAGATTGCCGCGAACACGGTCAAGGAACCGACGGACCCGCGATTTGTTCGCGAACCGAAAAACTTTGGCATTGGCAACGACATGATGCCGAAAACGCCGTTAAACAGATACGTGAAATGGCCGAAATACGTTCGCATTCAAAGACAACGACAAGTGTTGAAAAAGAGATTGCGAGTGCCGCCGGCGATTAACCAGTTCACGAAGACTTTGGACAAGAACATGGCGACGAACTTGTTCAAGATGCTCATGAAGTATCGCCCGGAGGACAACGCGCAAAAGAAGGAACGTTTGACGGATATGGCCAAGGATGCCGCGGAAGGCAAGGAGTCCGACGTCAAGAAACCAGTTGTTGTCAAGTACGGTATTAACCACATCACGTACTTGGTCGAGCAAGGCAAGGCGGAATTAGTCGTCATTGCGCACGACGTCGACCCGCTCGAGTTGGTCATTTGGCTCCCGGCGTTGTGCCAACGCATGAACGTCCCGTATTGCATCGTGAAGGGTAAGGCGCGTTTGGGTGCCGTCGTGCACAAGAAAACCGCCACGGCGTTGGCGTTGACGGCGGTGAAGCAGGAAGACAAGATGGAGCTTTCTAAGTTAGTCGAAGCGATCAAGGCGTCGTACAACGAAAAGGCCAAGGAGCACGCGCGAACGTGGGGTGGTGGCGTCATGGGGGTGAAGTCTCAAGCCAAGACGGCGAAGAGGTTAAGAAAGGTGGCCAAGGAATTGGGTAGCGCGGACAAGTAAATGAACCCGATTTTTATAATAAATATTAATTTTCAGAGAGAGTATATAGATATGAAGAGAGAGATTTTGAGGAGGAGTTGGACTTCGGACTTAAGGACGCACCGTCGCTGTTACATTTCGCGTTTGTTTCATTTAGCTCACACACAAACACAGTAATCAACAGATACTTATTAGCGTGCGAACATCGGTTGTTATAAATACGCAACAATAGATTTACGAAAGTTGGAAAGTCTGCATCATTTTCATCATCATTTCATCGTCAAAAGTTTATAACACTCTTTTCTCCCTCTTTTCGCTTCACAACAAAGAGCGAACTCATTTAACATGGAAAGTCCGGAACCAGCGCAAGAACCAACGCCTTCGTCTCCTCCTAAACCTCCTCCTTTACAGCGCACTTCCACGTTTTCCGAGCGATTGAAGAAATCCTCCATCCCGTTATCCTTTTCCGTCCACGACCACTTCCAATCCGTGTTCCAATTGGAGAAAACAATCTTACTGAAACCGCAAAACGTTCGCTTCACCGTCGGCGCCTCCGCGTTCGTCCAAAAGAAAGAAATAAGTACCTACGGGAAACTCGAATACGACGTGCCTTCAAAAGTGTCTCTTCTCGACGGAAAAGAGTTCAACACGTGGACACCGACGATCGTTTTAGACTCGAGCCAAGTCGAATTGAAGAAGAAGTTCCGCGCGTTCGAAAGGAACAAGTTCGGGAAATGTTCCGTCTCGTTGTCCTGTGGGTACAACTTCAAAAAACGAGATCCGTTCTTCGCGTTCGAGGCGGTACCGTTAAACCCGTTAATATTATCCGTAGGCGCCATAGGCGTGATGAAAGAAATCGGCCACGCGAGTGGGAAACTGGAACGGGAAGTGAAACTCCCGTTCGCGAGTGGGAGTCGATGTAAGATTTCAATACCGGTGGACGTGACGAGAGAGAAACGGACCAACGCGTTTCGAGTAAGGGCGAACGGGAGCGCGTGTACCGTGAAGTTGAAAGAACAGATGATCACCATCGGGAGTACGAATAAAAAGACGACGAATTTGTTACGATAATATACTAGTCGATCGATCCTGATTCTTCGCTGATGATGAGAGAATGAATCCCAATGATTATTCCCGCGCTCGCTTTGTAATACTATACGACACACATGTACTCTTGTTTACCATCACATCCGCGCAGCGGTGAAAAACACGTCATAAAAAGTCGAACGCAACTTACACACAACCACAGAAGAACTGAAAGAATGCGCACCACGGAGCAGCTGAAAGACAGCGGCGGTTTAGCCGCGATCGCGAGGATGTTGAAAGCGCAGCATAAGCAGCAAACGACGACGACGGCGAACGAGAACGACGAAGAGTGTAACGACGACGACGAGAAAGAGAAACGAGGAGAAAAACGACGACGAAAAGAGAAGAAGAAGCATAAAAAGGAGAAGGAAAAGGAGACGAAAAAGGAGTTTAAGAGGAAGAAGACGTCGTCAAAGTCGGACGATTCAGACGTAAACGACGACGATGCGGAGGACGAAAAGAGGAGGAGGAAAAGTAAAAGCGAGGAGGAGAAGGAGGTTTCGTTGGAGTCGCTTTTAAGGCGAGTGGACCCGGTGGTGATGTTAGACAAAAACGACGACGAGAATGATAAAATGTTGAAGAGGATACGAGCGAAGCTGAAGTGTGCGTTAGAGGCGAACGTGTTGCACTTTTCGAAACGCGCGAGCGGTATTACGAAGAACGCGAGCGTTACCGCCGAGCGAGCGCACGCTTGGCGACAGGCGGTTCGCGGATACGGGGACGAAGAAAACGATGAGAGAGGACCTGGAAACGTCGATTCTGTTTTGAACGTGTTTAAGGCGATGTCGGATGTGCTCATGGCGATCGTGTCCGTTGATTCCAAATGTAGTGACGACGATTCAGACGACGAGAGTGAAATAGTGAAGAAGTATAGCCCATTCGCGTCGCAGTTGAGAGCTTTGTCGACGAAAGCGTTCTAATAAAGCAGGGGAACAAAATGTAATAAAACGTAGAACAACGCATTAGAAGATGTAATAATATTATTATTTGCCAATACAAAATCGCTCGAATATGGTCCCTAAAATATCCTCCGAAACGTCTTCGCCGGTAACTTCCCCCAACGCCACCGCGGCTTCTCGTAAATCAATCGTCCAAAAGTCTACGGGTAAATCGTTCAGCGCGGATTCTTTCACGCGTTCCATGGCTTCTACGGCGTGTTTCAACGCTTCGCTTTGCCGAGAGGAGACAAAATAAGCGTCGCCTTCGACGCTGGAAAGACCAGATTCGAAAGCGTTGGACACTTTTGACTCTAAATCTTCGATACCAAACCCTTCTTTGGCAGATAAGAAGACGACGTTGTTTAAATTGCACTTGTCCAACACGTATTCGGGCACGCGCAATTGATTCGTCAAGAACGGTTTCATCTTCCCGCTCGGGTCACTTTTCATTTCTTCAATCAGAGATGCGTTCTCCGTGATATCGTCCATTTTATTTGCCACAAAAATCACGTTTTTCGCCACGTCTAAAGCTTCTCTCCAAACGGTCTCGTCGGCGCGTTCCCACCCTCGACTGGCGTCTAAAACGAACGCGCACAAATCTGCTCCTCGCGCGGCTATTTTCGAACGCTCGATACCGACCGCTTCCACTTTATCTATTATTTCGGTTTCCTCTTCTTTGTTACTATCATCACTACCGCTACTACCGTTACTATTACTACTATTACTACTACTCCTACTACTTCCACCTCTTATGCCAGCCGTATCTAACAGAGTGACCTTCACGCCACTCACATTTACCGTCGCCTCGACCACATCTCTCGTCGTCCCTTCCACGTCGGTGACTATCGATCGTTCGCTCTTCGTCCATCGATTTAACAATCTCGATTTTCCCGCGTTTGGACGTCCGACAATCGCCAGCGTGCACCCAACCGACAAACTCGCGTTCTTCTGCGACGTTTTCAACGCGCTCAACGCCACCTCTTTCGCCTCGTCCACTTCTTTTGCAATCTTATCGACGTCCAGAGGTACCATCTCGTCGTCAAAGTCCAACCGCGCTTCCAACTCTGCCAAAACATCAATCATCCTCCTTCTCGCCTCTTTGACGTCGTTGGACAAACCACCTCTCAACGTCTTCAGCGCTTGCACCGCTGCCTCATCCGTCTCCGCTCGAATCAACGAATGCACCGCTTCCGCTTGCGACAAATCCAACCTCCCGTTCAAAAACGCTCGCATGGTAAACTCGCCGTTCCTCGCCAATCGACACGCGTTCGTGCGTAAGCACGCGTCTAACACTCTCGCGGCGCACACGGACCCGCCGTGCGTGTGTATTTCAACCACGTCTTCCGCGGTGTACGATCGAGGTTTCAGCATTGGTAAAAGGAGAACTTCGTCGATAACTTCTCCGTCGTTGTTGTTCACAATCGTCCCGTGAAGGACCACGTGCGACTGAAAACAATCTTTTCTTTTCCCGGTTGGTTTAAAAATCTCATTCGCAATCTCCCTCGCGTTCTCTCCGCTGATTCGAACGATAGAAACCCCGCCTAACTGAGGAACAATCGGCGTCGCGATCGCCACGATCGTATCGTTGTTGCTGGAAGAGTTTTCCATCGTCGTCGCCATCATCCTCGTCGTCGTCCGTTTGTTGTTGTTGCTGCTTGAACACCATTTTTGCGAATTTCGCCGCCAAAAAAACTCTTTTCTCCTCTTCCTTCTTGTCCTCTCGTTTCCGTGGATGATGTGAAAAACAAAGCGGGACTTCTCAGACGATTGAGTAGTAGTACTAAACGACGACGACGCGAAAAGCATCATCCTCTCTTCTTCGAAAGAAGAAAAGGAGGAGGATAAAAAGCAGCAGCAGAGTGTTTTTTTTTTGTTAAGTGTTTGTGGGAAAATTCCCTCTGTAGTATTTAGGGTTTAGGGTTTAGTACCACGTTGGAGCTCAAAAGAAAGAAAAAGGCGGCTGTTCTTGCGCGCAAATTCATCAGAATTGTCAACGCAAAAACACGCGCAAACAAACAGCATTCCAACGCCGAGCTCGAGTTCTCTCTCCTCTTCAACAAAGAAGAAGAAGAAGAAAAACAGTGAGAGCCGTGAAGCTTTATTATATATAAACTATATAATAATACACTTTCTTGTTGTGTTTAAAAGGTAGTATATAATTGTGTGTTGTCTTTTCTTTCCCGTAAAGAATTCTCTCATTCTCTCTCTGAATTGTCCGCTTAAGAAGTTGGTTCGTTTTCCAATTATTGCGTCGTCGTTTACGTCGTGCACACGTCGTCCTCGTAACGCGCTTTATTTTGGTGTGGATCACTTTATTCGTTCTTTCTTTCGAGCGGACTTTCTTTGCGCTCTTGAGCTGACCAAATTGAATTCTTCCTCTTCTCGTATTCAATAAACCCACAGACAGCATTAACAAAAAAATGTCCAACAACGAAAACCCGAAAGCGTACCCGCTCGCGGACGCGCAATTAACAATCAGCATCCTCGACATCGTCCAACAGGCGAACAACTACAAGCAACTGAAAAAAGGCGCCAACGAAGCGACGAAGACCTTGAACAGAGGCATTTGCGAGTTTATCGTTCTGGCGGCGGATACGGAACCGCTGGAGATTTTGTTACACTTACCTTTATTGGCGGAGGATAAGAACGTGCCGTACGTTTTCGTGCCGAGTAAACAGGCGCTCGGGAGAGCGTGCGGGGTTTCCAGACCGGTGATTTCCGCCTCAGTCACGACGAACGAAGGGAGTCAGTTGAAAACCAGCATCGAGAGTTTGAAGCAAAACATCGAGAAGCTGCTGATTTAGACGACGTATTAAAGAAGAAGAAGCGAAGAAATGGGAACGGACGCCGTGACGATAATTTTTCATCGAATGATTTGGCTTGGGTGATGTTCTTCTCGCGACTTTAGAGAGTTTTATTAATACATAATACCCAAAACGCGCTCACATGCGCGCGATACAACACGTTATAAAGTTCACCAACATTTACGAAAACGCGTCATAACAAATGCATCATCGAATCAAAACACTCCTAATTCATCGAAGCAGCATTACCTTTTTTATCCCAACACGCTCGAGACGAACGAATGTAAGAAACAACATAATCATCAACAACAAAAGCAATAACAGAAAAATGGAAATTGGAATGAACACGAGCAAGAAAGATCTCATCACCCAAGCGATAGAATCAATGTAACCACTTTTCGTATCTTTTGTGCATTGGAAAACTCATCACGATGTATTCTTCTTATATAGGTACCCGGAACAATCCGAGACGCATCGCGACCGGAAGAAAGATTTTCAAAAGACGGTCGTTTTTATGTGCGACGTGCAAGAATGTTTCCGCCCGTCGATCGATGCGTTCGATGGCGTCGTTCGGGGTTCAAAGATTTTAATCGAATCTGCAAAGATATTCAACTGGCCGGTGTTCGCGACGGAACAAGTTCCGAGCAAACTCGGGAGGACCGCCGAGGAGGTTTTGCAATGCATGAGAGAGATGCACCCTGAAAACGAGGAGAAGGTGATAAAGGAAAAGTTTCCAATCGCGAAATCGGATTTTGGTATGCTTCGGGCGATTTTGATGGGTAAAGACGGCGACTTGAACGTTCAGCCGAACTCGCTGTGCGGGAAGGAAAGTTTAGCGAAGATGATGTACGACGCGGACGAGATACGCGTTTTGTTGTTGGGAGTAGAAGCGCACGTGTGCGTGTACCAAACGGTGAAGCAGATTATGGAACACAACGAGAAAGCGGGACGGAATATTTTGAAGCCGTTCGTGTTGTGCGACGGAGTGCAGTCGCAAAGGGGCGTGGACCGCGAAGTCGCTTTAGAAAAAATGAAAGAGCTCGGCGCGACGATGACGACGACGGAGATGTTTTTGTTCGAAGAGATGGGTGGAGCCGAGCACGAAAACTTTCGGGACGTGGCAAAGACGGTGAGAAAGTATAAGTAACGTGTAGTAACTTTCAACACACTATTCTTTTCTTTTCACATTAAAACATACAGTACAAATTTAGTCTTAGTCTTTTTTTAAACTTTTACTGTCCATTTCACAGTCATACTTTATATTGCGTCGCTTTGAACGCCATCGTCGCGTCTCCGTTCCACTCGCTGTGTAACTTCTCGCGCAAGATATCCGCCTGCGATTTTCCAGTGTTTACGATGTTCCACAACGGCGCTAGGTACTTTTCCTCGCCCAAATTCCGGTTCTTTAACCCATCCTCCGCGAACTGCACGCACTTTTTACACAAATCTAAACACGTCATCCCGCCTTCAAACGTCGACCGTAACCCGTTTGCGGTGACGTCGTTCCGCAACCATTCTCGCTCCTCGCTCGTCCAATTTTTACAAATAGACCAAGCGTCGTCCAAACTCTTCTCGTCGTATAAAATCCCAACCCAAAACGCGCTCAACGCGGTGATCATTTCCTCACTTCCACCATCAGCACCTCGCATTTCCATGTACTTTTTCAATCGCACTTCCGGGAAACTCGTCGTTAAGTGTTGCTCCCAATCATCAATCGTCGGCTTTTCACCTGGTAAAATTTTCAAAGTCCCAGCCATGAAATCGCGGAAAGATAAACCGGTAACATCAATATACCCTCCATTTCTATATATGAAATACATCGGCACGTCCATCATGTACTCGGCATACTTCTCAAACCCAAAATCGTCGTCAAACGCCCACTGTAACGTCCCACACCTGTCGTTATCCGTATCTTTCCACACGTCCGATCGCAACGAACACATGTTGCAATCTTTACCATCTTTAAACGGCGAGTTCGCGAACAACGCCGTAGCTAGCGGTTGCAACGCCAACGACGTTTGAAATTTCTTCACCATATCCGCCTCGCTCGAGAAATCCACGTTGACTTGAATCGTGCACGTGCGAAACATCATATCCAACCCAGTCGTCCCGACTTTAGGCATGTAGTTCTTCATGATGTTATATCTCCCTTTCGGCATCATCGGCACTTCCTCCACGGAATGTTTCGGGTCGAATCCAATTCCGGAAAACCCGTACCCTTTCTCCGCAGCAAGTTCGCACACTTGCTTAATGTGCGCTCTCGTCTCCTCTACGGTTTCGTGCAACGTATCCAACGGCGCTCCGGAAAGCTCAAACTGTCCTCCCGGTTCCAAAGTCACGTTCATTCCATTCTTCGTCGCGCCGATGATATTCACCGTTCGCACGGTCCCATCCGCATTCGTGCACGAACCAATTATTGGACACTTCTCGTTCAACGGAGCCCACCCGTATCTCTCGACTAACCCGCTCAACACGTAATCGATAACCGCGTACGGCATCCGGCTGTTATCGGTCAACGAAAAGCCAAACTTTTCGTGTTCGGTTCCAATTCTGTTTAGTAGATGTTTGTTGTCAAAAAGAGTTGTCGTTAATCACAGCGAGAAGAATAATACGAAGAACAAAAAGATAATAATTATTAAACGCGACGAGAGAAGATCACGGTCGTCAGTTCTCTGAGTATCGAAACGTGCGCGCGCGACTTTTTGTTGTTGCCCCACCAATCTTTGGTGTTATTATCCAAACAACTACTTAAACGAACAAACGATACATGATCTCATCATCGTCATCGAACGTACCTCCAATTCTCTTTCGGTTTGCACCCGCTCCGTAAAAAGTCAATCATCTCCTCTCTGCTCGCCGGAGGTTTCTTCGGCCCGCCTTCCGAAGGCGGTGCCGCGTTCCTTTTCTGCATTTCGCCTCGTTTTGTTATCCGTGACGGCTGCGCATTTCTCCCCAAAATCCCGTTGTTCTTCTTTGTTGTCTTCTCCTTTATCGGCTGAACGCGAGACAGAACGGGAGAAGAACGATGAGGACGATAACAACCGCAACAGGTCTGTGCCATCGCGATGATCTTCTTTGTCTTTGTCTTTATTAAGCGCAGGAAAGTGTGACGATTTAATCTTTCTTTTGCCTTATCGTGCTTGCATGGTTTTCATATGTGTCTGTGACTTTTGAGCGCGTACGCAGGGTATTCATTTTCTTCTCTTCTTCTTTCTAAAATATAAAAACACTTTAAAGTTTAGTATTACGCGCTAATGATGATGATGATGATGATGAATGTCTCCTCTTCTTTTCCTCTCGTCGTCCCTCTTTGATTCTTGGTTGGCTCTCGACGATGAAATTTTATCGTCTTTCCTCTCTCGGCGCGGACCATTCGACTCTTAAGATCAAGTTATCGTAACCGAACCCATCCAAACGGTCGATGGCTCTTTGACCGTCGTCTCTGTTGACGAAATTGACGAAAGCGAACCCTCTGCTCTCTCCGGTTTCTCGGTTGAACGCGACGTAGATTCTGGTCACGGGACCAAACGGTCTGAACAACTCTTGTAAATCTTGCTCTCTCGTGTCTTCGGATAAGTTGGATACTCGGACCGAATTTTCTTCTCTTCGTCTGTTCATGGAGTCTCCTTCACCAGCGCTCGCCCCGGCTCTTCTCGACGGCGGCACGTACCCGCCGGCGCCGCCGCCGGCTTTATCGCCGCCCGGTCCGTCGCTTCCCGGCGGTTTGTCGCCCATCGCCGCCAAATCTTTATACGGACACTTCGTCGTCCAGTGATCCCCTTTCTTCCCGCAAATTCTACACACTAACAGAGACGTTTGACTGCTCGCCATCGCCTTCAACGGATCGTTCGCTTTCTCCAACTCCGATTTCGGTTGCAACCTCGCTCGCTCCAAGAAAATCTCCTCTAAAGACACCGCCGTCATGCTCTCGTCCCCTGTTTTATACCTCGCCGCGTCGCCAAACCTGGCCCAGTTTTTCCTCTCCAGCATTTCCTTCGTCACCGTTTTGGACACTTTGTGCACTTTCACTCGTTTGATCGACCGAACTTTCGATCCGTCTTCTTTCACTCGGTACTCCGTGACCGTTTTGATCCCCGTGGAAGGATCGATTTCGATTTTGGTCGGCGGTAACGCGAACGCCGCGTCGTCGTCGACGCCCATGTCGTCGGAATCCGCCAGGGAAATTTCATCGTCCTCTTTCTTTGAAGTCGTCTGAGGTTCTGCGATCGCCATTTTTGATCGTGTTGTTGTGTTCAAAGTGTGTGTTAATCTGAGGACATAAGCCCCAATTTTTGACTTCTGAGACGGAGGAAAAGAGAGGAAAATCGACATTTTAAAGGAGGAGGAACTTTATAGGTTCACTTTGCCCAAGAGTAAGGCACACTTTATGTGTATAATTATATGCCTTTCTTCTCTAAAAATAGTATTGCTAGTATCACGCGTTTTGTTGTGCTCTTCTTTTTCCTTTGTTCTTCTTTGACTTCCCTTTTTCTATTAAGCGAAGTACGCCAAGTCGCTCTTTTTCTTCGCTTGGACTTGTACGATGCCTTCGACGAAATCTTCGTGGTTGACCGTCGTCCCGTCTCTTCGCAACGCTAACATCCCAGCTTCCACGCAGACGGCTTTTAATTGCGCGCCGTTGAAATCGTCCGTGCCTCGGGCTAATTCGTCGTAGTTTACGTCCGGGGAGACGTTCATTTTGCGCGCGTGGATTTGTAAGATGTGCGAACGGGCGTCTTCGTTCGGGTGAGGGAACTCGATTTTTCGATCTAAACGTCCAGAGCGCAACAACGCGGGATCTAAAATGTCCGCTCGGTTGGTCGCGGCGATAATTTTCACTCGATCGTCCGAACTAAAACCATCTAATTGGTTCAACAATTCTAACATAGTTCTTTGCACCTCGCGATCGCCGTTGGTATCGGAATCGAAACGTTTCGTACCGATGGCGTCGATTTCATCGATGAATATAATCGCCGGCGCTTTCTCTTTCGCCAACTCGAACGCGTCTCGAACTAATTTCGCCCCGTCTCCGATGAACATTTGCACCAACAAAGGCCCGGCTAACTTCAAATAACAAGCGTTCGTTTGCGCCGCGCACGCTCGGGCCAACAGCGTTTTCCCCGTTCCCGGCGGGCCGTATAATAAACATCCTTTTGGCGCTCGTATGCCAAGTTTTACGAAGTGTTCTCTGTGCGTCATCGGCAAAACAATCGCCTCTCTCATCTCTTGAATCTGCTTATCTAACCCCCCGACGTCGGAGTAATCCTCGACTGGTTTCTCGTCCACCTCCATCGCTTTCACCCTCGAGTCGTACTCCGCCGGAAGCGTGTCCAAGATCAAATACGAATCCTTATTCACGCCGACTAAGTCGCTCGGTTTCAAATCCTTCGCGTCTACTAACCCAGCTATCGGGAGAAAGATAGTCTGTCTGGTGGTTGTTTTCAAAACCACCGCTTTCCCGCTCCTTTGCGCGTCCAAATCCGCTTGCGCGTCCGCCTCCTCGTCCTCGTCTTCCGGTTGGAGATCTAAAATTTCCACGATCGAGGCCACTAAATACGGAAGCTGTTTGTTCAGTTTCACTTTCTCCATGTTATCTTTCACTCGTTCTCGTTCGCTGCCGACGTCCAGTTGTAATCGGTTGCTTTCGTCTCGCAGGACTCGTATTTCGTTTTCGAGTAAACGGACGCGCACGAGGACGTCCTCCGTGGTGGAATTTTTCAGATCGTTGAGGACTTCGGCGGTGCCGTCGTCGTCGTCGAAAACGCCGTCTAAATCCATATTTCTTTATCGCCAATATCGATCGACACAACTATAGAATAGCTCAACAGAAGAAGGTGAGAAGAACTCTTCTCTCTTTTGTCTTTGTCTTTGTTTTCTTGCGCGTGCTCTGTTAAATGAGAGAATCTGACTGACGTTTTTTGAAAGAAAATGTGTCTGTGTGTTTCATTATTCAACAAAATAGTGTCTCTCTCTCTCTCTCTCTCTCTTTGTTTTCTTGCGCGTGCTCTGTTAAATGAGAGAATCTGACTGACGTTTTTTGAAAGAAAATGTGTCTGTGTGTTTCATTATTCAACAAAATAGTGTCTCTCTCTCTCTCTCTCTCTTTTTTTCTAAATCAATAATCCATCGATGATGAACTCTTTCATCAAGGTGGACGTTCTCTCACCGCTGGGATTGTCGTTCGACAAATCTCGCGTATTGTACATCCGTTGGTTCTGGAGAACCGTTTTCGAGCAAGTAGTTTTCGCACTCGTGGTGCTCGTAAATACCGAGCGTTAGCGATGAAATCCCAGAAGTTATTAAGAGGCACTTTCGCCTCTTCGACAAAGTATTTGATACAATCGAGTTTGCCGTACTTTGCAGCGGTTGTCACACAGTTGAGCTTTACTGCAACAGATATCTTTCTTTCTTCGACGAAATATTTTATGATGTCTAAGTGACCATTGCCTGCTGCCTGTAGTGCCGCGAGTTTTTCCGTATCTCTCGAAGGTTTCACTTTGTCGACAAGAAATCGAAGACAGTCGAGGTGTCCTCCTCCAGCAGCTTCAGCGCACGACTCCTCTTCATCATACGGGCAACTATTAGAGAAGCAGTACTTGAGCATCTCAAGATTACCTGTAAATGCGGCCTTATTAATCGTCTGTTTATCCCACTCGCAATGTTTCACTTCTCTCGCCCACTTGAGAAACTCGAGTTTGTTCGTAAAAGCAAGTCCAGAGCAAAACAAGGCTTGATCTATCACTCTTCCTATCCCATCTTTCTTTCCCCAGGGCAAATCATTCCACGCGAATTCCAACGTCGAAATGGATGTGTATTCGTAAAGAGCGCAACATAATTTCGATACCTCTACCCCGGCGTACGCAAGCACATCTTGACTCTCTCTGTTCACCTTTGAAAAGAACCACCGCTCTGTCCCGTTCAATTTCGAAATCACATGCGAGATAAACACATCCTTATGATGCACCACCAACCCGGTCCACAACTTGGTCGGCCCAAGCTTTAAACGCTCCAAATTCTCAACATGCTCCGCTAAAGCTTTTTCTCTCTCTCCTTCTTCTTCTTCCTCTTCTGCGCGCCGGAGAGTCCTGCTCCCTTCTTCCTCATCTCTCGATTATTTTTATTCTTCTTCTTCTTAAAAAAATGCGGTCATGTCGTTTTTGCTTCAAATTTTAAAATTTAATTGTGAGCACACAAACCAAAAAAACCCCTCGAGGCTCCAGAAAAAAAACGGTCTGCTGATGAACAACACGAACAACAGCATGAACGATCGTGGTGGTGGTTTTGGTGGTCACAACACTACTTCTAATGCCGGTTTGGGCAGTGCGTTACTCTCGGAGTGTTCGATACGCGTTGAAAACAGATTTGAAATACGAGTGGACACTTGGGGAAAAAAAAATGCATTCTCAACAAACAACAACGACAACATCCTTCATCAAATCCCAACGTTTTACTTTTTAACGCACATGCACCAAGATCACTTGCGAGGATTACGGGAAGATACGTTCGAGAACGATAATAATGGGAGGATATATTGCACGGAAATCACGAAGATTTTACTGGTGAAACGATTTCCGAGGTTGGAATCGAAAGTCAAAGTGTTGGAGTTTGATTCCGTGGAGGTGGTCGAGGTTGTTTCTGCTTCTAAAAACACGAAAGAAGAAGATTTGAGGTTCAACGTGTACTGCTTGGACGCCGGGCACTGTCCCGGGTCCGCGATGTTTGTCTTCGAAGGAACGTTTGGGAAAGTTTTACACACCGGGGATTTCCGGAGGGAAGATTGGAGCGGGAGTTTGCCGAGCGGGAAGAGGATGAGTTTACCGACGCCTTGGAGCGGAAGCGGAAGCAACAACGGGTTGAGGAAGAATTTTTTTAGCATGTTGAACGACGTGCCACTTTCTGCGATGTGGTCATCGAGCAGTCCGAGTTTGACGACGGGTTCCCAGGACCTCGGGTACGACAACAACAATAACACAACTTTGAAGAACGCGACGCCGTTGCCGAAAGTGCTCGATAATTCGAAAACGCAGGCGGTGGACGTTTTGTATCTCGACAACACGTACAACAATCCAGAGTACGATCATCCACCCAGAGCCGTCGCTTTGGAACGCATCGTAAAGTTAGTCACGGAAATCGAACCGGAGCGTCCGGTGATTCTTTTGTTAGATTCTTTAGGTAAAGAAGACATCGTCATAGCGCTGAGCCAAGCGACGAAATCGAAAGTCTATTTGCACAAAGATCGATACAACGATTGGTTAAAGTTAGGATTTGAGAAAGAGTACGTGTGCAACAGTCTCGGAGAAAACGAAAGCACGAGAGTGCGCGTACTCCCCAAGGCCATGGGGAGACACAAAGAGAACGTGTGCGGACCGTTGGTGGCCGGGTTGAAGAACTTTAAGGAGTGGGGACCGTTGGTCATCAGTCCGACGGGCTGGGCGCGCGTCACCGAACAGATGCGAGAGGAGGACGAGAAACAAGAGATGGATACGGAACGACGGGAAAAGATGACGAACGAGGAGAAAACAGACTGGGTTCGCCGATCGGTTCCGTATTCTTTACACAGCAGTTACAGCGAACTGGAAACGTTCGTGAAAAGAATCCAACCGAGGAAGATTATCGGCAACACGAGGGACGACACCGTGAAAGAGGCGGAGAGGAAAGGGTTATTAGAAGTTCGCTCGGTACACGTGAGGAGTCTGAAAACGTTTCTGCGGCCATCGTCGCAATCGGAAGAGAACTTAGTGTTAAAAGCAGTTTTTGAAACAGAAAGAAGACGCGAGCAAGCGACAGCGACGACGACAAAAATGAACACGACGAAACTGTCGGTCGATTCGCCTAGAGACGACATTTCAGACGTGCGACTGCTTTCGGCGTCGTCGCCACGAGGCGTCAAAGGCGACGTGAAAGAAACGCTTCACAAAATGAGGATCGTTTCGCCGAGCAAGCCAGCGACGAAGTACGCGCTCGCGAATAAAAAGTTACCGCTTTT
>Ga0206124_10002045_pt1 | contig 15317 bp, 6 predicted proteins | sample Helgoland_Spring_3_FD_148671 | JGI IMG/M metagenome (GOLD analysis project Ga0206124, IMG submission 148671) | Pelagic subsurface seawater microbial communities from Kabeltonne, Helgoland, North Sea - Helgoland_Spring_Bloom_20160321_2 | ecosystem: Environmental > Aquatic > Marine > Epipelagic ... | reverse complement strand
GGGGTCGTCGTTTGTTCTTGCGTGCTTGTCGTTTTCTCGCTGTTCTTCTCTTTTCTTATTGTTCGAGCGTGTTCGCCAATCGAAAGCAAACTCGACGCCTCGGACGATTGAAAATCCTCCGTCGAATACTCCGTTTGATCGTCTGAATCGCCCGAATCGTCTGAATCGTATTCACTGCTCGCGTGACTCTCGCCATCATCGCCACTCCTACCGACCTCCTCTCCATTCTTCTTCCTTTTCCTCCTCTTCTTCTCCTCTAAAGTATCCACGACATCCAACGCCTCTCGCAACGCCTCCAGCGGCGCTCGAAAGCGCACGTCGTTCGATTTCGGTACTTTTTTACACCCGTCTCCAAACACGCGCTCAAACATCGTCCGTTCCTCTTCTTCTTCATCCTCCTCGTCGTCGTCCTCTTTTCCTTTCGATTCTCCTCCTCTGAGCGCTTCGAACACTCGTCTCACTTCCGTTTGCTTTCCCAAGGCTAAATCCAACGCCAATTTCGCGCCCAATCGATCGATTTTGTACGCGCGACTCATCGCGTACGTCTGGTCCGAGATGGATTCCTGAGAAACGACGTCGTCTACTAAGAACAACTTCTCGTTTTGATCATCGTTATCATCGGTATCATCCCGCTTTGTGGTGGTTTTGTTGGAACAAAACGCGACGAAATCTTCCTTAAAAGTCGATGAATTTCGTCGTTGATTCCATCTGCTTTTGATGCGTCGAATGCGCGAAAAGAACGCGTTGCTGTCGTTGTCGTCTTTGCCCTCGTTGTTGTTGTTATTATGAGTAGTAATATTCCCGTGAGAACTCTTCGTCTTCTTCTTCTTCTTCTTCTTCTTTAAAGCCATCTTTAGGGGAGATTCGTAGTGAGGATTAATTAGGTGTTTTCAGCTTTTCTCTGCGCTACTCTCTTTCTATCGTTACAAAATGCTCTTAAATTCTACGCTATCGTGACTCCGCTACTCTCCGCTACTCTTCTCTTTCGTCCGACTTTTGTCGTTATTCCCGCGTTTGTTCACCACTCACGCCTTCTTTCTTCTGCAATCTTCGTAAATTCTCCTCCTCTTTCTCCAATTGCTTCTGCGCGAATTTACTCAAGTTGAAGTACAAAACGATCAAATATCGATTCGCGACGTTAAAACCGCTCAACTTCTCCAACGCGGCTTTGGCGTCGTAAATGTCCTCGTACACGACGTACGCGGTACCTTTAGTATCGCGAGTTTGACCGATCCGTATTTGACGAATCGCGCCGTACTTCCCGAAAATGTCGTACATGTCCTCGTCGGTGATGTTGAAGGGTAAGTTGCGGACGTAAAGGATTCTGTTGACCTCGGGGGGGAGCTTTTTGTGCGCCAGAGGTTTTGGGTGTTGGTTCTGTTGGTGTTGTCGCTGCGGTGTTGGATCCATTGTATTTGTTGTGTTTGTTCGTTTCTTTCGAGAGCGAATTGGAGTGAGGAAATGTACTGACTGAGGAAAAGTAGACGCAAAATAGCGCAAAATCGACGACGGACGAAAGGTTATCATTGTTACTACTACTACTAAAACTAAAACTAAAACGTGTAAAACTAAAACTAAAACTGTATACTACTCCAAGGCGACGAACCCTTCCTCGTTTTCTTTCAACATGTCCAACGCGACTTCGCAACTTTCGCTAACGATTCGATCCTCGCAGGATAAATATTTACGCAGAAGCGCCTCGGCGCCTCGGCCACCTCGCGAGCCGATGGCCTCGGCGGCTTCGTGGCGCACCATGGCGTGTTCGTTCGGGTCTTCCAAACATTCAAACAGAGCTTTGCGCGCGATTTCGTTGTCGTCGTCTTCTCGGAGTTGACCGAGGACGTAACAGATTTCGTGTTTGAGCAACGCGGATTGGACCGTTTCCGAGCGCAAGGTTTTGCCGAGCGTGGAGGAACAGAGCTGGACTAACTGTTCGTTTTCTTGCGTTTTTTTAACCAAACCGAACGTCTTTTGCGCTCGGTTCCGCAAGGCAAACATGGCGGCGTATCGGTCCCAAATGTCCGCGGCGTCGTCTAAAATTATCGCGGCTAAAGTTTCCGTTTCGATGGATTCGTCCATCGCCGGCACCGGATCCACCGAATACGCGAATTCTTCTTCTTGTTCTTCATTTACTGCTGCGACTTTTCCAATGCTCTCCCCCTTACTCCCAACGATCGCGCCCGTGCTATTATTAAAAGTAGTAGTATTAGTAGCGGTGGTAGTACTCGTAGCGGTACTTTCATCCCGGGATCCAACCATATATTCCACTCTCCTCAGCGCTAAACTCGCCGTTTCCCTCACTTCCCGGTGTTTCGAATCCTCTCGCATATCTCTCAGAACTTCGAGCGACGTCTCGTCCGCGATCGCCCCGAGCGCCTCCGCGCACTCGTGCCTCGTCATCCCGTGTTCCCTTTGGTTCTTCAGCACTGAAATCAGGGTCGCAGTGGCCGCTTTCGCACGCATTTGTCCGAGAGCGAACGCGACTTCGTGTCTGAACAACGCGTCCGCGTGTAACGATGAAAGTGTGGGGGATCTCTTTTGATGCGCATCATTTATATCACCATCATCATCATCATCCAAAGAAGAAGAATCCGCCGCCAAGGCGTCGATCAACGCTTGGACCGCCGCTTGGTTCGTTTCCAGCGAACGCAACGTGAACAGCGCTCGAAACCGGTCTTGGATCGGTAACGATTGGTCAGTGAGCGTTTTCGAGAGCGACGCGATGTCCTGCATCTCTGTTCTATTTGTTTTGATGTATACACGCGCGTCGCGTACACCGCGGAGGAAATGAAGAAAAAGTGTATCAGCTTTTCACACCTAATTTAATTGGGGGACTTTACACATACTATCTGCTCTAAAGCGCTCTTTGCTATAGTCTAAAACTCTCTCTTGTATCATCACACACGGCCCGATGATCGCATTCCACGTCAATCACCGTCACCAAACTGACTTTTGTCTCGTTTTCCTCGTTTTCTGCGAATATCGCTCGAACGACGCGACCGCGCCGCTCCAAGGCGAACGAACTCTTCGTCCGGCGTCGAAAGACGAGCGGGATCTTCCGCTACTCTCTAACACGGCCCGCACGGATGATCGGTCTCCACGTCAATCACTGTCACTACACTGACGGTCTCGTTTCCCTCGTTTTCTGCGAATATCGCTCGAACGCGACCTTTTTCGAATGCGAACTTGTTTTGGTCGAAGGAGGAGTGTCGTTTGGATAACCGACCTTCTTTCAAGGCGTCTTTGATATCTTTCTTGGAGACGAAGCGACAGTCCATTCGGCAGGCGCCGTGTTCCGTGATTGACATCGGTTTCGAGCGCAATCGATTGCGCACATGCTCTTCCTCCTGTTTCCTCTTTTTCTCCTCTTTCTGGAAGATAAAAGCGCAAGAGACGAACGCGGTCGCGACGAACGCGCGGATGAATTTCGTAAAGGTGGTGCTTCCTTTGCCTCCTCCTTTCTCGCGTCTTTTGGTATTCCTCTCGCCTTTCGCGTTGTTCTTGAACGTTTTTTTCCTTTGTGGTCGTCCTCCTCGTCCTCCTATTCCTCCTCCTGATCTGTTTTTGGGCAGAGGCATGATGCAGACGACGGAAACGACGACCGGAGAACGCGTAATGTGGATTTGGATTTGTCTGACATTTCCCCAGAAAACAAAATGTCATCGTTTAGGGGATACGAGGAACCGTCGGACTTCTCTTTAGAGAGAAGCGGATGTTTACTCCAACCCTTTGCGTCGTCGTCAGAACATTTTGACGGCAACAGAGGCCCCGATGATGATTTTGATGGAGTCGTGACGAGCGTCTGCGTCAATCATAAGTGGGTGGTTTTATCCAATTCGACTTCCCTAAGACGCTTAGGGGTGGTGCGCGATAATGACGAGGACGAGAGCAACAGCACCCTGGAGATGAAGACGAAGAAGATTCCGTGCCCTGGCGTAGATATTTACGATAAAACGAGCGGTGGGACGCACGTTCGCGCGTATTTCGAGACAAGCAAAGGGAGTTTGGGGGGGGATTTTTATTTCTCCTGCGTGGACATCTCTGGAGATGTGATTTTTGCCGTCGCGTGCGGAAGCAGCGCGGAGAGAGACGGAGTGCAAGTCATAGCGTTTGAGGCGGTGTACGGAGAGGAAGACGGGAAGATGGTTTCACACTTTGCAGAAATTTGGCGGATCGAGACGCTCGCTCGGGGTCGTCGTCAGATGAGCGCGTCGATCGCGTGTTTACATTTACGCGGCCGCCGATCGAGAACGCTCGTGGTCACGACGTGCGGAGCGCGGAATTTCGCGGAGAGTTGGCTAGTAGACGCAGAATCTGGGGATATTGTTTACGAGGGAAAGCGTTTGGAAAATCAGCCGTGTGAACCGAAAGTTTGGCCAGTCGTTGCGCAGGTTTCGATAGAGATGGAGGAAGGGTGGTGCGCCGTCTTTGCGAGAACGAGAGATAGGAAACGCATCGAGTTGTTCCAAGTTGTCGAGGACGAATACACGGCGAGTTTGCACGCTAAATCTCTCCCTCAGGTGACGAGAGGATTAGATCAGTATATAGGCGGATTATGCGCGTTACCAGCGACGAGGAAAGATTCCGAACACGCGCATCCGAAACTCTGCGTGGCGTTTTCCGAGGACAGCGCGCACTTAAACGCGTTACATTTGAAACGAGGGATGGCGCGACACGTGATGAAACGAGACAGCGTTGTTCGTATAGTGATGTACGACGTCAAAATTGCAACGAGCAGAAAAACAGGATTGAAAAAATTCGTTCAAGCGGAGGAGACGCATCGCGTATATTTGGAAGACTCAATCGTCACGAGTCCAATCGATCTGGATTCGATGACCTCGTCGCCGGTGAGCTCATCTTACATCTTCTTCGCACACGTCAACGGCGACGTGAGCATCGTCCTTCCAAGAACGGGCGTCGTATTGAAAACATTGAGTGCAGCTCACGACCCCAAGTCTCTCGCGTCGACTGGTTCGGTCAATTTTGTCGTCGCCGATCGCGCGTATCTGAGCGCCTCCAAGTGCGCCGAAGACGCTACAATCTGCCTGTTTTCCAGTGCGGGGCGGTTGACGTCCTGTTGGTCGATTGCTTCGCCATTAGTATGGACTCCACAAACGCATCATTTGTTCCCAAAGCCGTTTCGCGACGCCTCGAAAACCTTCTTGTTGTGCTGCGCTAGACTCGGTCGTGATTCGACGGATACTACGCTCGCGCTTCTTTCCGCCTCCTCCTCCAAGCGTCAACACGCTATGAACGAAAATCGGTTACGAAGAAGAAAAGATATCGACGCCTCGTTAGTATTAACGGAAAAGGAGTTTAAAGATCTCGTCTTCGCGTTATCGTGTCACGAACCAGCGCTCATAGAACGAATCGTAGGCGCGTTAGCCGTCGTGACTTTCAACGTCAAACAGTAGCGTACTACGCACGCATATTGGTGGATAGTTTTAGCTCAAATAGCGCTTTAGAAAACACCATAAAATTAGAGGCGTTTTACGCTTTAAGATATACCGAACGCTCACGACAAGAACGCGATGACAAATTGTAAATACTAAACATGTCTTCCAGTAACAGGGACAACATATACAAGTCGCCGCCGCGATTGTTGTCGCACAAACCGCCGCGACCGCCGATGTAAGAGCAAATCAATTGCAAATTTCTTCCCCGAATGACTCACACAAATTCTCTCTCTCTCTCTCTCTCTTTTTCTCCCTTTCAAACGCAGCACGCCTCGAATTGGCACGGAGTTACACGCGCAACCGGTCCTGTTGGAAGATTTCTTCCACGCGCAAAAGAAAAACACGGTTGGAGGACACAAAGGAGACGACGAGGACGATCACCTAACAGGAGGATTTAGCAGAGGAGAATTGGACCAAAGAGGCAATGACTTTTACAGATATCAGTTGCGCGCGAATTTTGTGGACATTGCGAGAGAGGATTATCAGGAGAGTTTGAATCGCTCGCGAGGAGAGGAAGGGGGAGAGGCGAGTAGGTTTGCATTGAATGTGCAGTTGTTTACTTTGGAGAGACGGATTGGTGTTGTGAGTGCCGGGACGACGGGGGCGACTTCGACGCAAAATCAGCAGTCAAAGTTGCAACAAGCGCAGCAGAGACAAAGACAGTTACAACAGCAACAGCAACAACAAGATGGATACAGGTCGGGAGCGATTTCACCAGCGAGTGGGAGCAGCGGGTGGGAATCCAATACGAGCTCAACGATGCTTTCGGAGAGAAGCGGGCAACATCATCGGAAACATCATCCGTCGCCGTTTGAAGGGAGCGGGTATCACTCTGGCGCGAATAAATCGGTGGTAGATATCGCGATGAACTTTACAAACTTTTTGGGATGGACAAATTATCGCACCGATAATCGCATCACGGATGGATCTGCGTCGTCGAGAGGAGGAGCAGAAGGGTCGACTGCGAACGAGAAGTATCCTACGGAACCTTCCACGGTGAAGGAGGTGCACAGAAAACCGCGAGAGTTATGCGCAGTTGCTGCGGCGTATGAAGACGTACACACGAACCCAAAATTTGCAACCTCGAGATTTATATTAGTGAGCGCGTGCGTGTCTAAATCAACAGAGACGACGACACGAACGACTCCACAGTTTCAACACGAAATGGTGTCTTCAACGTCATCTTCCACAAAAGGCATAGCGCAAAAATTCAAGAACAAGAAGAAAGTGGTCGTCGTGACGAGCGATTCGACATCTTTCCCGGCGAGACAAAGTCAAGATCATCGAGATTATCAACAGCAACAGAACGTTCGCGTGCTCGCTCCAAAGATTGAAATTTCGCACAAGGAAATTGTGGAGACTTTTTTACTGGTTCGATCAATTGGCGGATACCGGGAGATGGTGCTCAAACCGACGACGGCAGCTTTACCGTGGTATCCCGGCGAAGAGAATGAAGTAACGTGCATCGCATTAGCACCGTTTGGCGGTCGCGCGCTCGTTGGCACGGTATCGGGTAAATGCTACATCGTCGATTTGGGTACGACTTTGAATCCAAAATTCATGCCCGCCGTGGATGAAGAGAGACGCAAAGAAAATGATTCCGACGAAGATTCCGAAACGAATAGAAGAAATAGTGATAATTTAGCGAAAACGCCCGAAACGTTTAAAATGAAAGAAGCCATTCGCGTGCTCGCGGAAGATTCGAAAAAGAGTGCTGGTGTGGATAGTAGAAACGAGAATCAACGACAACCGGCAAAAGCGCGTTCGGTTGTTTGGTGGCGGAGAGCTAAGGACAACAAAGAAATAGCAATTTGCGGCGACTCTACCGGAGTGGTACGCTTGTGGGACGTTGAAAGTGGCGAATTACTCATGACGATCCCTACGAAGTGTAACCCGTTGAAAAAACTCCAGCTCGTAGAGGCTATCGACGATAGACGCGTGCACGAGATTCTCAAACAGCAATCGCAAAAGTATTACAATAGCGAAGAATCCTTGACGAGTGATTTCTCATCGGCGACGACGACTGGTGACAAAGCAAATAGCAAAATGGCGAGCTCGAGCAGCACTTTCTTGTTACTCTCCAAACGCGTCGCGAGAGAACGAGATGAACACGGTAATATCATCCGCACTATGGATCGGGTGAACTCCATGCGACAAAAATTCCGCGAATCGCGAATGTCCATTAACGAGAACTACGAGGAAAATTATGACAACGAGTATAGAGAAAATGTCGATGAAGACGACGATATGGACGACGAGTTCAACACTTACAAAGACGTAGACACGTACTTTCAAACGTTGGATTTAGAAACCTACTCGGCGCGAATCGATGAAATTTCCTGCGTACCGGAACAAAACATTTTGTTTTCTGGACCGGAGAAAGTCGGCAGTCGATTCGGACACGACGGTTACGAAACGCACGAGAGTGGGGCGAATTCTCCGGATTTTCAAGGTGGCGTGTTGGTGTCGCGTCCGGAGAACTTTACCGGTCACTCGACGCTCGAACACGGCGGCAAATCGTTCGTCGTTTCCTCCTTCGCCGACGGTCGAGTAGACATTTATGATGCGAAAGTTTCTGATTCAAAAGTTATTGCGTCTATTCGAACGCCAAATTATAGTTCGCCTCGATTCGCGTACATTGTCGACGCTTTTGCATTCTTCGTCATGTCCTCTCGGTCGATCGCAGTCATCAGTCGGGCGACGAATACCTTGGTGCAGAAAATCGTCTTGCCGGTGGAGTACGGCGCCATCAAAGGATTAGTCAGAGGCATCCCGGTGCGTTCGTCCAAGTACGAATTGGCGATTGATCTAGCAGCAGATATACGCGCAGATGGTGATGATGATGACAATGATGATGATGACGTTGACGAGGACGGAGAAGACATCGGACGTAATTCAATCATTCTTGAAGGCGTCGTGTGCTGGACGACGAGTCGCGTGTTTGAAATCACTCCAACCGCATCGGTTTTCGACTTGTACGAGAAACTCGCATTGAGCGGTCGAATCTCGAGAGCGAGGGAGTTAGCGGATGCTTTAGCTTTAGATGCGTCCGAGATGGCGTTACACGCGTGCGAACGTGCTTTAAATGCGAGACGGGGCGATACTGCAGCAGCCATGTATTACTTTGCCGTTCGGTCGGATTCGGACTCACCGCAGAAACGGTACAAAATGCTCGCAAGGTTTTGCGACGCGTGCTTACGTTCCTGGCACGTACGTGCTACGGAGCATTTACTCGAAACAATGGATGCTTGGGATTTTGGAGCGAACGGATTCGATTCCGAGCCGTCTTCGCCGGCGGCGACGTTTTCCAGATGGGGCTCTCGCGCTGGATCTCGCGCCGGATCACTCGGGGGGTCGCCCTCACACAGCGGGAGTAAGCAACAAACACTGCGCAGCAGTAACAACAATTTTGCCGCAGAAAAGTCGTTTCGTGCGGACGCCAGAGAATGTTTGAAACGCTCGCGCGATAGAGATATCGAAGTGGCCGTTCAGACAGCGCGAATTGCGCGCGCGAATATTATCGCTTGGTCGTCCAAGGAAGGTGTCGCGTGTTTGAAGGCTTGCGATGAACTCCTCGACGCCGAAGTTTCTGCTTCAGCATCGACAACCGTGGTGATCATAAGAGATGATGGGACCGAGGAAGAGATTACTCGAGAACAATTCGAGGGCATCGAAAACGATGCGCAGTTTGAACCGAAGCTCGCCGATTCTGAGTTCATCAAAGAGTTTGTCGATAATTTGGCGCGAACGTGTTGTTCAGATTCTCCGAGTAGCGAACAGTTTGACAATGAGCGCGATACGAGCGAAAACGAAAATATTCCAAAGTGGCAACGCATGGAAAATGCAATCAAAGCGTTCGAGGAGGGTAATCATAACGCATTCAAACAGGAAGGAGACTTGAGCGTTGGCGATGCATTTAGGACGCCGACGGATTCGCCAATGAAGAAAAATGATACGTTCTCTAACAACGAAAGTAAAGGTGGTAGTAGTGGTCAAAACCACCACCTATTCGAAGCGAAACGCGCCAATGGACGCACGAGAGATCGCACGAACGCGCCAAAAACGCAATCTGTCTCCGTGCACATGCGCACAGTTGGTTCGCTCGTGCGCGCTTTGAACGTAGGATCGAGCGAGGAGGATATCTTGTTTGGGAAGAGGGATAGTAAAGATGTGGAAAAGACGACTAAGAGCGAGAGCAACATCGAAGGTAGGCGTAGCGCCACGAAGCAAGACGATGAGAACAACAAAGACGTTGGAGAAGATTTTGAGAATCAACTCAAACAAAACAACATCCCGCGAAGTCTTTCGATTGCATTGCCGACGTTGTTTTGGGCGCTCGGCGAGGAAGGTCGCACAAACGCATTGAGTTATAACCACACTCGCAACGTTGGACCTTTTGGAAACACTAGCTTCAATACGAACATCTCGCCCTCCGTCTCGCCTCGGTCGAGCGATCAAAACAGCGAAAACAGCAAAACAGCATTCAACACGAACAAGCTCTTTGACATCGCGTACCACAACCAAAAAGCATCCGCGACGTTTCAAAAACGCATCGTCAACCCTGAACTTCGCGTCAACTGTCTCCTCGCGCACGTCGCGATGGAACCAGCCAACTCGGAACGGAAAGTTCACTACCAGCGCGAACTGGAAGCGGAAATCAAACGCGCCGTTATTCACTCGCGCAATCTCAAAGCGGACGATGATATCACTTCGGAAGGCCGCGTTTTGTTACAAATAGTCGGTTCCGCCATTGCGTGGTCTAACGACGCCGCGTTGTCAACCGTCGCCGCGCAACTCGGACACTTTGAATCCGCGAACGCGTTTCGCGTCGACATCGCCGATCGTTTGCTTTCACGAATAGACGAAGCGAAAAACGATGAACGCATCATTCGCGAAGATAACGAAACCGGTGAAAACGACGAGACGTTGCGCCTGCTCGCGAGGGAAGTTGTGTTATCAAAACATGCCATCGAACGAGAGTTAAAATTCGCGTTTGAACATCTGGCGCCAAAGTGTAAGGACGCAAAGAAACGCGCTTTGTGCACGAAAGAAATCGCAAAAAGGTGGAAGAGCAAACACATGAAAGATTTCCTAACCTGGGACGAATTTGAGCGCATGGCGTTGAGAACGATGCCACCTGAAGAAGGTGAGTTGACCACGTTTGAGCTTTTGAAGATGAGCTTCTCGGGAGGAGGAGGAAGAGGAGAAGATGAAGAGGTGCGATTGAAGTACTCCGCAAACTTTGCGTTGAAGTGCGCAATCGCCCCGAGTTTACCCTCTCTCGGCAGCGTTTACGCAAACGATTTAGATAGATAGAATATTTTTTAGAGTATGCGCTGTACACTGAAGTAGCCGAAGCTTTCATACAACACTATTGTTATTACTAAACGCGATCGATTTTCGTGCAATCGAAACCTTGCTTTTGCCAAGCGGTTGAAACTTCTCTCGAAACGCTCGGTTCGGTGACGCCGGAACCCAAAGGCGACGACGACATACTATTTGTTCCTCTCTCTTCTCGAGGAGAAACTTCACTAGACCCGAGCTGCGACTGCCACGCTTTCTTGATGAAATCTTCTTCTTCTCCTTCGTTAGCCGTAGTTGGAATAATAGTTGGAGTTGTAGTAGTAGTATCAGAAGAAGAAGCTTCTTCTTTTTTTTCTTCGCTAGGAGACATATATCCATCATCAGAAACCGGTCCCACGTCTTTCGGATCATTCAACCTCCCCGTCCCGGGCGGGGCATATAACGGTCGTTTCCCCGAAGCATTGTTGTCGTCGTCAAACGGTTGCCAACTTCCGAACGGCTTCTCGTCCGTTTTGATCCCAACGGCTTCGATTTCCTTCTTTCTCGTTTGTTCCTTCTCGGACAAACCGCGCCAATCCTTATCGTACTCTCCGGCATGGTACTTTTTCATGACAGCTTTAAAGCCTTCTTCGCCGCCACCGTGCGCGATTCGGTCTCTTTGCATTTGTCGATAACACTCCAACGGTTTTCCGACGCCGCCGTATTTCACCAGGTCCAGCTGCAACCATTTCGGTAACCACTCGTCCGGCCAATCGTCGTGGACGCCGTTGAGCTCGTCCACCCAAAACGCCATCACCTCTTTAATCGTAGGAACCGTATACAATTGATGCTTGATTTCAAACGCCGTCCAGTTTTTGCGGTAGTTGTTTTCGGGGGTTTCAAACGTCGTCACGAAATCTCTGCTCTCATCAAACGCGCTGTCGACGTTCTCCTCTTTTTCGTAGAAACCACCCGTGGCGGCGTTGAGCCAGTGTCGAGCGCCAATTTCCAAATCGAACAAGTTCGGTTCGCCTTCGCCTTCTTTTTTCGTTCGAGTTTTCGTGCCTTCTTTAACCCACGGCTCCGGTTTTTCCAATGTCACCTCTTGGACTTTGCTCTCCGGGTACGTGTCGACCAACGTCGGGATAACGGAAACATCGTCTCGTTTGCCGTCGAATTTCTCAATCAACTCTCTGACGCGCGTGCCATAGACTCTGTCGTCCACCAACAACTCCGAGGCAACTTGCTTAATCACCGGAGCGTACTCTCTGACCAACTGTTCCGCTCGTTTCATCGCCGCTTTCAACATTAATTGTTGGTCGTCTTTGCCGTAGAGTTTGTCCAATCTAAAACCTTCCGTTATGGCCGGGTCAAAGTGCGGGCGAACTTTACCATCTCGTACATACGTAATGCCAGTATCGTTGACAATTCGAGAGATGTAGTCTTGCGCGTAAATGACATCTGGTGTGGTCGCCAACGAGACGTCGTCTTCGCCGAAGAACACTCTCTCCGCGACGCGACCGCAAATTATCAACGCCGCACACTCGACGTAATACTCGATGGTATCCGGACCTTGCGCGTACAATTTCGCTTGCGTCACGTGGTCGGGTTCGTTGACGTATAACAAGGATGACACCGCTTCACCTCTCGGTTTTAACGTGACTTGAATCAACTCAGGAGTTAACTGTGGTCTACTCGAGCAAATCACCGCTCTCGATGCCTCTAAAATCGCCAAGTGTTCTTTACCCCAACTGTGCGGCAACGGCGCGCCGACTAAGCCAACCACTTGCTTTTCAATCACGGCTTCGATATCTTCTATGTCCATGAACTCTTTATCTCTTCGAACGGATAAAATAGCACCTTCGTTCAACAAGTTGGCTAAATCGGCGCCGGAATAATCCTCAGTGATTTCCGAAACTCTCTTCAAAAATGCGTCGTCGTTGTCGTGGTTCACGTTCAATTTTTTCGCGTGCACTTTGAGAATCTTTAAGCGATCTTCGGACCGTTTGGGATTCCCGACTCGAAAAGAGCGATCGAAGCGTCCAGAACGCAACAACGCCGGGTCTAAATTCGACGCCAAGTTTGTCGCGCCGATGATCAAAATCGGCGTTTGGTTCGGATCGAAACCGTCCATTTCAACCAACAATTGCATCAAACCTTGCGCGCGTTCTTGCGAGGCTGGGTCGGACATGTCGTAAAACGCTCTCGATTTTCCCAAAGTGTCTAATTCGTCGATGAAAATAATCGCCGGCGCGACGTCTCGAGCTCTTTTGAACAAATCTCTCACGCGGCTCGCCGCGACGCCGACAAACATCTCGACAAACTCCGAGCCATTGGCGTAAAAGAACGGCATCATCGCCTCTCCCGCGACAGCTTTAGCTAACAGCGTCTTCCCAGTACCTGGTGGGCCTTCTAACAAAATACCTTTCGGTGGGTCCACGATTTGGCCCTCAAATCTCGGATCGCCGTTCATGATGTCGATAACCTCTTGAAACTCGTGCACGGCTTCGTCCAATCCGGCGACGTCGTTAAAGCGCACTTTGGACATGCGCCTGGAGATTTTCTTCGCTTTTGATTTAGTCATGGCCACGAACGGGTTCTTTGACTCTTCGTTTTGTTCCTCTTTACTCATTTTTTGAACTTGTTGCAACGTCTTTTTCCCGGAGATGATTTGGTCTAAGACGTATGTGGAAATGCCGAGTTGTCTCGCCAACTTTGACTTTTTATCCTTCTTCAAAGAATCCGGCGGTTTGTACTTTTTCGTTTCCGATTTACCAGCCGGGTTCCCTTGAAAAACCGCCCAATGTTCTGGTTTCTTTCTCGACATCGCAATCGCCGTCAAAAAGGCCATCGATCCGTACCACGGTAACGTCGTTTGTAACAAGCTTCCGAAATACAACGGCGAGCGGTGCATGAACAGCTGACAACTGGACGGATTCGTCTCCCAAACGTCGAAATCGACGAAATCGGGCGTGACGGACGCTTTTTGGCAGCGAATGACTAAATCGTCCCACGCGTCGCCGGGCAAATTACACTTCTTCACCCCGTACGATTCCCGATCGTAATTTAAGCGGTGTTTCTCGTCTTCGTACTCGCAAATTGCCACTTTGCCTTCCTCGTAAATTTTAATCCTAGAGATGCGTTGATTTTGCAAATCTCTCATCAATTGCGAGTAATCGATGAGCTCTTCGATGTACTCCGGTTTTTCCGCCTGATCCAACCAATCCGGAAACTTTCGCATCCACAATCGTTTCCCCCATTTCATTTCGGATTGAAACCGTTCCGGATACGTCCTCTCTTGCGCTCTAAATTTCGCCAACAACCGTCTCTTCTCCGATTTCAACATCTTCTCGAACCCTTTATTTTTCTTCAACATATCTAACAGTTTCGTGTCTTGTTCCTTCATCCAATCCGGCGCGTACAATTCGTAATTCTTCTTCTTCGTTCGCCTCTTGGTGATATCGATCCTCTCCAACAACGCGTCCACCTCTTTACAATCCTTCTCGAAATCCCAAATCCTTTGCGCCTTCAATATCCTCGGCACGGTCCAATAATCCATTATGAACGGGTCTAACCACTTGCTAAACACCCTGGGCGGAATCACTCTGGCTCCGCCGGTCAATTTCGGCGGCAACTCCGGAAAAATCATCTGCGGCCTTTCGTACGACATCAACTCGTGCACCTCGCCGGGTTCTTGGTCGAAGTACGCCTTGTGGTTTTCCTCGAAATCTTCCGTCGTTCGGACTTTGTGCCCTTTCTTCAACCGAGGAATTCGAGGGTCGAACATGTATTCTCTATCCATCGGGAGATTTCGCGGTCCTTTTCCTTTCTTCGCACATAAGATTTGCAACGCGCCTCTCCCGCGGTATTGGTTGTTAAAGTGATTTGTTTCAGTTCTTAGTATCATCGCTGGCGGTGCGTTTTTTCTTCTTTTGCATAAAAAAGCACCTTTTTCAGCCGCCGCCCGAACAACCACCCCAACCCTCTTTTTCCGCTTTTGTTGTTTCTTCGTCGTCGTCGTCGTCTGAGAAGTGCGAGTTTCGATGCTTTCCCTGAAATAAGCGCTTCCTTTCCCTCCTCTGCTCCTGTTTTGCGCGAAAAATGACGACGTAAACGACGACGACGTTGAAGAAGCCGCCATGATGATGACGATGACAACGACGAGAGGAAACCCGATGAATTTTTATCTCGCGAGAGGAAGAAGCTTTTACTCTTTGAAAAAAAAAACACCACTCTCTCTCTCTTTTAGCGCCTGCGGAGAGAGATGAAGAGAGAGACCTGGAGACGGAACGAGAACAAAACGACTCAGCGCTCCTCTTCTTCGATTCTTTGTCTTCTTCGTCTTCTTTGTCTTCTTCTTTCGGTGTGATGCATTCTTCCTCTCTGCAAAGGAACGAAAGGAACGATCGAATTTTTCCATCGACCTCGAAAAAAAAAATTGTTCGTCGACGAGAGCAAAAAACAAGGAAAAAACCTGAAGAACAAACAACAGAAAAAAAAGGCATTTCGTAGTCTACACACACACACACACAATACACACGCACATAAATAAATCTGAAAATGATGCACGCAACGAAC
>Ga0206124_10002035_pt1 | contig 15366 bp, 12 predicted proteins | sample Helgoland_Spring_3_FD_148671 | JGI IMG/M metagenome (GOLD analysis project Ga0206124, IMG submission 148671) | Pelagic subsurface seawater microbial communities from Kabeltonne, Helgoland, North Sea - Helgoland_Spring_Bloom_20160321_2 | ecosystem: Environmental > Aquatic > Marine > Epipelagic ... | reverse complement strand
TGGGTTCAACCAAGCTATAACCATACTCAAATCCTAGAACAGCTAATTCAGATAAAAAGCTATCAACAACTTCAAATTGTTTCTGGTTATCTGAAATATTATTTAAAGGAACATATCGACTATTATCCTTTTGATTTCTTAGTACAGAGTGTCTTTGGCTAAAAGTTCCTCTTCCAGAGTCTTGACCAACTAATCTGACTGGATAACCTTCTTCTAATAATGATCCAAATGCTAATGCTTCAGCTGTTGACCAATCAATATTAAATCCATTTTTAACAGACTCTTTTCTGTTGTTTAATATTTTAACTATTGTTTTATGTAAGTTAAGCTCTTCAGGTGAAGCATTTATTTTTTCAGAAATTTTTAAAAGTTTTTTAGTATCTGCTCCTGTAACTCCTCTTTTATCTTTACCTTTTTCAGGTTTGTAAGCAGACCATGTTCCTTCAAACCAGGCAATTTTTGGCTTATAATCTTTTGCACTTTTAAACTGCTCATCAAGCAAGTTTTTGAAAGTTTTAATTGAATGATTTAAATCTTCGCTTGAAATAATATTTTCTTCTACAAGTTTTTTTCCATAAACTTCTGTTGTTGATGGATGGGATCTAATTTTTTTATACATTAAAGGTTGAGTGAATGATGGCTCATCTCCCTCGTTATGGCCAAACCTTCTATAACAAATTAGATCAACAACTACATCTCTATTGAACTTAAGTCTAAACTCTGAGGCTATTCTGGCCGCATAAACAACTGCTTCTGGATCATCTCCGTTTGCATGAATTATTGGGGCATCAACCATTTTTGCTATATCAGATGGGTATGGAGAAGACCTAGCAAATCTCGGGCTAGTCGTAAAACCTATCTGATTATTAACAATTATATGAATTGTTCCACCTGTATTATGACCAGGAAGTCCAGACATTGCAAAACATTCAGCTACAACACCTTGACCAGCGAACGCCGCATCACCGTGAATTAAAATTGGTATTACTTTATTTCTCTCTTTATCTTTATGAAAATATTGTTTTGCTCTGGTTTGACCAAGCACAACAGGATTAACTGCTTCTAAATGTGATGGGTTATCAGTTAAACTTACATGAACTGAATTTCCATCAAACTCTCTATTAGATGAGGCGCCTAAATGATATTTTACATCTCCTGCACCTTCGTCTGATGAAGTTCCAAATTCTCCAGCAAATTCATTGAATATTCTTTTATACGACTTTTGTAATACGTTGGCTAAAACATTTAATCTCCCTCGATGAGACATACCAATCTTAACTTCTTTTACTTGAGATTGACCACTAATTTTAATTATTTGCTCTAAAGCAGGAATTAAACTTTCACCTCCATCTAATCCAAATCTTTTAGTTCCTACATATTTTGTATGAAGAAATTTTTCGAACCCCTCAGCTTGAATTAGTTTGTTTAATATTGCTTCCTTACCATTTTTGGTAAAATTTAAATTATCCTCTGATTTTTCAATTCTATCTCTGAACCATTTTCTCTCTGTAGGATTCGATATGTGCATGTATTCATAACCAACTGGTCCACAATAAGTTTTTTTTAAAAAACTTAATATATCTTTAATATTTGAACTCTGTCTGTTGATCACTCCACCAAGATAAATACTTTTTTGATAATCATTTTTTTTAAAACCAAAAGATTCTGGGTGAAGCTCATCTAAATAATCTGATTTAATTAGTTCAAGTGGGTCAAGTTTGGCTATAAGATGTCCTCGTTGTCTGTATGACCTGATCATTGAGACAGCTTTTATTGAGTCCTCGTTTGATCCAGTTGAATTTACATTCGTAGCATTAACAATAGGAACAACACCGTTGGAGTTTAGATCCTCTTGATCAATTTTTTTCTGAAGCTCATCAATATCTATTGTGTTTTTTTTAGGCCCCCAAGAAGGACCATTAATTTCTTTTGCAATGATATTTAATTCTTCTCCAATACCTTCAAAATAATCTTTCCAACTATCTGGTAAATCTGAGTCTTTATTAACGAACTTAAGATACATTCGCTCAATAAAAGCACTATTAGATTTGTTTAAAAATGAAGTTTTTTCGTATTCGAGATTTTTTGATGCTGACATCTATTTATTTAATATAATCCTCTAATATTATTTTTCAATTTGACAATTTATTAAATAAAGTTTTTCCAATTATTGATGGCGATTTAGCGACAGTAATACCAGATTCTTCCATTTTCTTTATCTTATCCTCTGCACCACCTTTTCCTCCTGAAATAATAGCACCCGCATGACCCATTCTACGTCCTGGGGGAGCTGTAATTCCTGCAATAAAACCAACGATTGGTTTTTTTATTTTGTGATTTTTAACGAATTCAGCAGCTTCCTCTTCTGCTGTACCTCCAATTTCTCCTATCATTAAAATAGATTCTGTTTCTTCATCATTTAAAAATAAATCTAAACAATCAATAAAGTTTGTGCCGTTAATTGGATCACCTCCAATACCAATGCAAGTTGATTGACCCAATCCATTCTCGGTTGTTTGTGCAACTGCCTCGTAAGTGAGTGTGCCAGACCTGGATACAATTCCAACCGATCCTCTTTTGTGAATATTTCCTGGCATAATTCCAATTTTGCATTCATCTGGTGTAATTATTCCTGGGCAATTTGGTCCTATCAATCTACTTTTTGAACCATTTAATTTTTGTCTTACTTTAAGCATATCTTGAACTGGTATACCTTCAGTAATACAAACTATTAACTCTATTGATGCATCAATTGCTTCTATAATAGCTGCAGCAGCAAATTTAGCAGGCACATAAATCATTGTTGCGTCTGCACCAACATTATCCTTTGCTTCCACAACACTATTAAAAACAGGTCTATCTAAATGTTTTTGACCTCCTTTTTTAGGAGTTACTCCACCAACTAAATCAGTTCCATATTTGATAGCTTGTTCAGAATGAAACGTACCATGTGCACCCGTAAAACCTTGGCAAATCACTTTTGTATTTTTATTGACTAAAACAGACATATTATTTTATTGCCTCTACAATTTTTTTAGCTGCATCATCTAAATTTTCAGCAGATATTAATTTTAATCCTGAGTTATCTAATATTTCTTTTCCTTCTTTAAAATTTGTTCCGGCAAGTCGAACAACTAATGGAACACTAATATTTATTTCTTTAGCTGCATCCACTACTCCTTGAGCAAGAACATCGCATCTCATTATTCCGCCAAAAATATTTACTAAAATTCCTTTAACATTTTTATCTGATAGAATTATTTTTAATGCAGCAGAAACTTTTTCTTTTGAAGCTCCCCCACCTACATCTAAAAAATTAGCTGGCTCTTTTCCATATAATTTAATTATATCCATAGTTGCCATAGCTAATCCTGCTCCATTAACCATACAACCAATGCTTCCATCTAATTTAATATAAGCTAGATCATGTTTGCTTGCCTCTATTTCTGTTGGGTCTTCTTCATTTAAATCTCTTAGTTCAACAATTTCAGGATGTCTAAATAAAGCGTTAGAGTCAAAATTTACTTTTGCGTCTAAACAAATTATTTTTTCTTCTTTAGTTAAAATTAATGGATTAACCTCCACCATATTTGCATCAGTACTTATAAACATTTGATAAATTGATTTTATTAGTGAAATTGCTTGTGTTTTTGCACTATCACTTAAGCTAAATATTTTAACTATTTCCTCACAATCTTTGTCTGAGATTTCATTATTTATATCAACTTTAGTTGTTATTATTTTTTCAGGTGAGCTACTTGCTACTTCTTCTATATCCATTCCACCTTGATCGCTAGATATGAAAGCTATTTTAGAACTGGCCCTGTCCACTAAACAAGATAAATAAAACTCTTTATCTATGTTCGAAGACTCCTCAACATATAATCTTTTTACTTCTCTTCCCTCAGGACCTGTCTGATGAGTAACTAAAGTTTTTCCCATCAATTCATTCGCTGCATCGGCTAATTCTTCAATAGTGTCTAAAATTTTTACTCCACCTGCTTTACCTCTTCCTCCAGCATGGATTTGGGCTTTTAAAACATATTTTTTTGTATTTAATGATTTAGCTTTCTCTACTAATTCATCAACAGAAAGAGCAAATACTCCTTCTGGAACAATTGCACCATATTTCTTTAAAATCTGTTTGGCTTGATGTTCGTGAATGTTCATTATTACTTAGAAAGATCAGGATCTATTTTAGATGCTGCTTCCCAAAGAGCTTTAACTGCATCAATTGAATGCATAAATTCTTTTTTTTCTTTATCGTCTAAATCAATTTGCTCTATTTTTTCTACCCCATCTTTTCCTATAATCACTGGAACACCAGCGTAAACATTGTTTACACCATACTCTCCATTTAATTGAATAGCACATGGTAGTAATTTTTTTTCATCTTTTAAATATGCTTCAGCCATCTGAACTCCTGATGCTGCAGGCGCATAAAATGCAGATCCTTTTTCAAGATATTTAACTATTTCAGCACCACCATCTCTAGTTCTTTGATTTATTTCCTCTAATCTTTCTTGAGAAATTTTTCCCTCTTTTACTAAATCTAGCAAAGGTTTTCCTGAAACTTTTGTAAATCTAGGCATTGGTACCATGGTATCTCCGTGTCCACCCATTACCATTGCATCAATTTCTTTAACCGGAACATTTAATTCTAAAGATAAAAATAATTTAAATCTTGAACTGTCTAATATTCCAGCCATTCCAACAACTTTGTTGGCTGGTAAACCTGAAAACTTTTGAAAAGCCATAACCATGACATCTAAAGGATTGGTGATACATATTACAAATGCATTAGGAGCGTTTTGCTTAATTCCTTCTGCAACTTGTTTAATAATTTTTAAGTTTATTCCTAACAAGTCATCTCTGCTCATGCCTGGTTTTCTTGGGACACCAGCAGTAATAATAATTACATCAGAGTCTTTGATGTCTTTATAGTCATCTGTACCTGAAAATTTAACATTAAAACCATCCACTGATGAAGATTGTGCAATATCAAGAGCTTTTCCTTTTGCTATTCCACTTGCTACATCAAACAAAACTACTTCATTTACTAATTCTTTTGTTCCAATTAAATGTGCTAAAGTTCCACCTATTTGACCTGCTCCAATTAAAGATATTTTAGTCATTTCTTTCCTATTTCATTGTTGGCATTACAAATTCCGCGTTTGAACGAATACCTGATGGCCATCTTGATGTTACTGTTTTTAATTTTGTATAAAATTTTATTCCTTCCATGCCGTGCATTGCACTATCTCCAAATAAAGATCTTTTCCAACCTCCAAAACTATGAAACGCCATTGGAACTGGAATTGGAACATTAATACCAACCATACCTACTTGAATTTTGCTTGCAAAAGTTCTGCCTGCATCTCCATCTCTAGTATAAATGCTTACTCCATTTCCATACTCGTGGTCATTAATTAATTTTGCTGCATCTTCAAAAGTTTTTACTCTAACAACTGATAGAACTGGACCAAATATTTCTTCTTTATAAATTCTCATATCCTGATTAACATGGTCAAACAAACAACCACCGATATAGAAACCATTTTCATAGCCTTGAAGTTTTAAATTTCTTCCATCTACAACTAACTTTGCACCCTCTTCGACACCAAGATCTACATAACTTTTAACTTTTTCTAAATGTTCTTTTGTAACTAAAGGCCCCATTTCAGATGTTTTATCCATACCTGGGCCAACTTTTAAAGCTTCTGCTTTTTTTGATAGCCTTGAAACCAATTCATCACCTATATCTCCGACGGCCACTGCAACAGATTGAGCCATACATCTCTCACCAGCTGAACCGTAAGCTGCACCCATTAAACCATTAACGGCACCATCTAAATCACAGTCAGGCATAACTACTAAATGATTTTTTGCTCCACCTAATGCTTGAACTCTTTTTTCATTTTTAGCTGAATTTTCGTAAATATATTTAGCAATAGGTGTTGATCCTACAAAACTTACTGCTTTTATATCTTTGTTCTCTAAAATAGCATCAACAGATTCCTTATCACCATTAATAACGTTAAATACACCATCTGGAAGTCCCGCTTCTTTTAAAAGTTCTGCTAATTTAATTGCACATGAAGGATCTTTTTCTGAAGGCTTAAGTATAAATGTATTTCCACATGCTATAGCTATTGGAAACATCCACATTGGAACCATTGCTGGAAAGTTAAAAGGTGTAATTCCAGCTACAACTCCTAATGGCTGTCTCATTGACCAGCTATCAACATTAGTTCCTACATTTTCTGAAAACTCACCCTTTAATAAATGGGGTATTCCACAAGCAAATTCAACTACCTCTAATCCTCTTGTTAATGAACCTTGGGCATCATCATATACTTTACCATGTTCAGAAACTATCAATTTTGTAAGTTCATCAGAATTCTTTTCGATTAATTCTTTAAATTTAAACATTACTCTTGCCCTTTGAAGAGGAGGTTTTAATGACCATGTTTCAAAAGCTTTTTTTGCAACTTCTACTGCTTGATCTAGATCTGATTTTGAAGCAAGTCTTACTTCAGACTCTTGCTCTCCAGTTGCAGGGTTATAGACTTTACCCTTTTTATCAGATGAACCTGGAATAACTTTTCCACCAACGAAGTGCTCTATTAATTTCATGAATACGGTCTTTTAAATCAAAAATACTTGTTAGTCTATTTAAACATTAGCTGTAGCAATCATTTTTTTAATTTCTGCAATTGCTTTTGCTGGATTCAAGCCTTTTGGACAAGCATTTGTGCAATTTAGAATAGTGTGGCATCTATAAAGTTTTAATTCATCGGCAACTTTTTTTAATCTTGCTTCTCTTTCCTCGTCTCTACTGTCAATGATCCATCTATAAGCTTGAAGCAGAACTGCGGGACCTAAATATTTATCACCATTCCACCAGTAGCTAGGGCAAGAAGTTGAACAACATGCGCACATAATACATTCATAAGCACCATCAAGTTTAGCTCTTTCTTCTTTGGATTGTACAATTTCAGCTGTTTCTTTCGTTGAGTTATTTTTCAACCAAGGTTCAATTGATTGATATTGTTTGTAAAGTCCATCTAGATCACCAATCAAATCTCTTTTAACTTTTAAATGTGGTAAAGGATAAATATCTATATCCCCATCAATTTCTGCATGAGGTGTGGTACATGCAAGACCATTTTTACCTCCCATGTTCATAGCACAAGATCCACAAACTCCATGTGCACAAGATCTTCGGTAAGCTAATGTTGGATCAATTTCATTTTTGATTTTATTTAAAATATCTAAAACTTTTGAAGGACAGTTGTCCATATCGACTTCATAGGTATCTAATCGAGGATTTTCTTCTGTAGAAGGGTCCCACCTATAGACATTAACTTTTCTAATATTTTTTGAGCCAGTTTTGTCTTGATAATATTTACCTTTAATTACTTCAGAATTTTTAGGTAAATTTATTTGTACCATTAATATACTCTTTCTTGTGGAGGAAAATATTGTACTTCATTTGTCAAAGTAGATTTATGTACCTCTCTATAACTAATTTTTGTTTTTTTACCATCACACCAAGCAAGTGTATGTTGCATAAATTTTTCATCGTCTCTTTTAGGAAAATCCTCTCGAGCGTGTGCTCCTCTACTTTCTTTTCTATTATATGCAGAGTCAACTGTTACTACAGCTTGTCTAATTAAATTATCAAACTCTAAAGTTTCTACTAAATCAGTATTAAATATTAATGATTTATCTTTTACTGATATAGAGTCTAATCCATCGTAAGTTTTTCTTATTTCTTCAACACCTTCTTGAAGAGTTTTTTCTGTTCTAAAGACTGCGCATTTAGATTGCATTGTTTTCTGCATCGCCAGTCTTAACTCAGCTGTGCCAGTATCTCCTTCTGCATTTCTAAGTTTATCAAATCTATCAATACATTTTTGTGTTTCATTCTCACTAATTTCTTCATGTGACGTTCCAGGTTTAATTAACTCAGCAGCTCTTTTTGCTGCTGCTCTTCCAAAAACAACGAGATCAATTAAAGAGTTAGATCCTAGTCTATTTGCTCCATGAACTGAAACACATGCTGCCTCTCCAATTGCCATTAATCCAGGAACAGTTTTTTCAGAACCATTCACTGTCAAAACTTCTCCTTTATAGTTTGTTGGAATGCCTCCCATATTATAATGAACAGTTGGCACAACTGGAATTGGCTCTTTAGTAACATCAACATTTGCAAACAACCTTGCGGCATCAGTAATTCCTGGTAATCTACTTTCAATAATTTCTTTATCTAGGTGACTTAAATTTAGATGAACGTGATCCTGTTCTTTTCCAACTCCTCTTCCTTCGTTAATTTCAATTGCCATTGACCTACTTACTACATCTCTAGATGCTAAATCTTTTGCATTAGGAGCATATCTCTCCATAAATCTCTCACCTTTTGAATTTGTAAGGTATCCTCCTTCACCTCTAGCTCCTTCTGTTATTAAAGTGCCATGACCATATATTCCTGTTGGATGAAATTGTACAAATTCCATATCCTGCAAGGGTAGTCCTGCTCTTAACACCATTGCATTTCCATCACCTGTACATGTATGAGCTGATGTGGCTGAATAATATACTTTTCCATAACCACCTGTTGCGATAATTACAGTATGTGCTCTGAATCTATGAATTGTTCCATCATTTAAATTCCATGCTATTAATCCTTTGCACTCCCCATCTTTCATTAATAAGTCTAAAGCAAAATATTCAATAAAAAACTCTGTGTTGTGTTTAAGAGCTTGTCCGTAAAGAGTATGTAATATTGCATGACCCGTTCTATCTGCAGCCGCACATGTTCTTTGAACTATGCCGTTACCATAATTTTTTGTCATTCCACCAAAAGGTCTTTGGTAAATTTTTCCTTCTTCAGTCCTACTGAACGGAACACCATATTTTTCTAATTCAATTACTGCTTTTGGAGCTTCTTTGCACAAGTACTCGATACTATCTTGATCACCTAACCAATCAGCACCTTTGACAGTATCATACATGTGCCATCTCCAATCATCTTCACCCATATTTCCTAAAGCAGCTGAAATACCACCTTGAGCAGCTGAAGTGTGACTTCTTGTTGGAAAAACTTTTGAAATACAAGCTGTTTTTAAACCAGCCTCACTCAAACCTACAGCGGCTCTTAAACCAGAACCACCTGCTCCAAGAACTACTACATCATATTCATGATCAATAATTTTATAAGAACTCATTAGTTAAGATTAAATAGAAAAATAATTGTTAATAATGGAATTATTATAGCAGAAATAAATAAAAGTCTGTTTGCGACATATTTGATTTTATCGTCTTTTATATAGTCTTCAAAAACCTCACTAATACTTAATGCTGAAAAAAAATAAGCGAAAATAATAAATAAGCTAAATAAAAATTTAGAAACTGAGTTAGAAAAAAATTCTACTAATTCGAAGTAATTACTATCGTAAATTGCTATAAAATTTACTGCAAACCAAAACATTAAAGGTAATAAGATTACTGATGATATTTTTAGAAATATCCATTTTTTTGCAGCTAAATTCATATTAAATAAAGTTTTTACCTATTAAATAAATCAAAATGGTTAATAAAAATGATCCAAAGATAACTATAAGACCTGAGATACGAGTTGTTTGTAATTCAAAACCATAACCCATGTCCATTATCAGATGTCTAACTTCACTTAACATTTGAAAACTAAAAGACCAAACTAAACCTAATGCAATAAATTTTCCTAAAATCGAATTTAAAAGTTGATTTACTAAATTATAGTTTGCGTCTCCTAAAACTAATAATGAAACCCAAATACAAATTAATGTTATTGCAACAATATTAATAATTCCTGTTATTCTGTGAGAAATAGATACTAATGATGAAATGTGCCATCTATAAATTTGTATATGGGGAGATAAAGGGCTTTTATTTTCCATAAAAATCATTTTTAATTAATGTTTCGGCGATCTCAACTGCATTTAAAGCTGCACCTCTTAAGAGATTATCTGACACAATCCACATATTTAATCCATTAGTAACAGTTTTATCTTCTCTTATTCTTGAAATAAAAGTTTCATCTTTACCCTCTGCTTCTAAAGGTGTTGAATAACCTCCATCAGCTCTTTCATCAATTACTTTACAACCTTCAAAATTATTTAAAGCATCTCTAACTTTTTCTAATGAAAAAGAGTTTTGAAATTCGATATTCACCGACTCTGAATGAGAAACTAATACAGGCAATCTTACACAAGTGGCTGTTAGATTTATGTCTTTATCTAAAATCTTTTTTGTTTCATTTGTCATCTTAAGTTCTTCTTTTGTGTATCCTTCATCCGAAAACACATCTATATGAGGAATTGCATTAAATGCGATTTGTTTAGTAAAGTTTTTAGACACTACTTTATTATTGTTTAAAACTTGTTTTGTTTGTTCAATCAATTCATCCATAGGCGCTTTACCTCCTCCTGAAACTGACTGATATGTTGATACAACTATTCTTTTAATTTTGAATAAATCATGCAAAGGTTTTAATGCTATAACAAGTTGAGCTGTTGAGCAGTTTGGATTTGCAATAATATTTTTCTTTATATTGTTTAAATGATCTGAGTTAACCTGTGGAACTATTAAAGGAACATCTGGATCCATTCTATAAAAACTTGAATTATCAATTACCAAAGAATGCTTAGCTGCAATTTCGGCAAAATTTTCTGAAATTTTTCCTCCAGCTGCAAAAAAAGTAATTTTAACTTTTGAAAAATCAAAAGTTTCTAGATCAATTACCTCGTGTTCTTTGCCATTAAAATTAATTTTAGAACCAGCACTTCTTGAAGATGCTAATAAATATAAATTATCTATAGCAAGCTCCTTTTTTTCCAGAACTTCCAATATTTTTCTGCCTACATTACCAGTGGCTCCAACGATAGCTATATTCATGATTTTGTTGAAGTTTATACTAAATGAAAGGCAAATCGCAAACGATTCCAGTACAAATATTACCGTTTATCTCAGCTTTAACGCCTTGGGACACTTCCCAGTAAGGTTTTTTCATCATTGCTATGCCAATAACTTTTTCAAAATGTGGGGAATAGCATGCTGATCTCAATTCTCCGATAATATTATCCTCTTCATCTTTTAGATCTAATGATCCTGATAAACTAACTTCTTTAGCATCAAGTTTAATTCCCATTAATTTTTTTTTTATTCCATCTGATCTAACTTTTTTTAATTCTTCTTTTCCTAAAAAATTGATTTCACTGTCTAATGAAACATATTGATCAAAACCACATTCTAAAGGATTATCATTATTATCAAAATCATTACCATAAGAGAGCAACCCACTTTCAATTCTTTCAATCAAATTGGGGCAACCCGGTTTAACATTAAATTCTTTTCCTACTTCAAAGAGGTAGTCATACAATCGTTGGCCTGATTGTGTATCTTGAACATACACTTCATATCCTCCTTGTTTAGACCAACCTGATCTTGCAATTAAATGTTGAGCTCCTTCAAAGTCAAAATAACTAAAACCAAAAAATTTTAATTCTTTAATTATTTTTCCAAATACTTTTTCCATTAAATCAAAAGACTTAGGACCTTGGACTGCAATAATATCAACAATTGGCTCAATAATTTTTACATCAAATTTATATCCAGAGGCCAAACCTTTTGCAAAAAAGATTACATCTGAATCAGCAATCGATATCCACCATTTATCTTCTGCTAATTTTAAAACCACAGGATCGTTAACTAAATTTCCTGAACCATCAATGATTGGACAATAGTAACATCTGCCTATTTTTGATTTTGATAAATCTCTACACGTCATCAATTGAACAAGTTTTGCAGAATCTTTTCCTTGAATTTCGACTTGTCGTTCTGCTGCAACATCCCAAACTTGTACATCTTTTTTTAAATGCTCATAAGAATCTGCAATAGATCCAAATGCAGCTGGTAAAAGCATATGATTGTAAACAGTGTATGCAGTTACACCCTGTTTTTCTATTCTAGAAGTATAAGGTGTACTTCTAAGTCTTCTAGATTTTGCTATTGAATAATTTTTCATTTTTGTAAAAATTCCAAGACTTTCTCTCGTATTTCAAAAGCTTTTTCAATCATAATCATATGCCCACATCCATCAATAATATGGGTAGTTGAGTTTTCAACCATATTTGCAAACTTTTTTCCAACATCAATGTTAACCATTTTATCTAAGGCGCCGAATACAAACATTGAAGGACAATCAATAGTTTTTACAGCATTTGAACCATTCAAATAATTATTACATGCAACAAGATCTACTGCTAATATTTTTCTTATATCTTTTGGGGATTGGATGATTCTTTTTATAGGATTTCCACCTATAAATTTTTTTGATCCCTCATAACACCACTTCATCATTAATTTAACAGCATCTGGGTCTCCATTTTCTGCTAAGTCTATTAAATCTTGATTAACAGGCATTTTATAAGATCCTCCCATGAAAACTAATTTTTGTAATCTACTCTTATATTTATTTGAGTATTCAAGCATCTCTAAACATCCTTGAGAATGTCCAACCAAAATAACTTTGTCTAATTTTAATTTCACAAAAACTTTTTCTAGCCAGTCAGCAATATTTTCTATCGAATTAAGACAGGGACCTTCTGAGTTGCCATGTCCAGGAAGATCAATTGACAATACATTAAAATTTTTATTTGAAAAAAATTGTTCGACTAAAGACCAAACAATGTGTGAAAGGCCACTACCATGGAGAAAAATAATAGTTTCTTTTTTAAGGTCTAATTGTTGTCCAGCATCTGATGCATGAACATTTTTATTTTCTAACTCAAATATCAAATTATTTCCTAAAATTGTTTTCTTAATTCAAATTTCTGAATTTTTCCTGTTGATGTTTTTGGTAATTCACAGAAAACAACTTTTTTAGGAACTTTAAAGCCTGCTAAAGTTTCTTTACAAAAATCTATTAATTCTTTTTCTGTAACTGGTTTGTCTTGAACCATTTCTATAAATGCACATGGAACTTCTCCCCACTTATCATCAGGTTTAGCAACAACTGCTGCAATAGATACTGATGGATGTTTTGCAAGCGTATTTTCAATTTCAATAGATGAAATATTTTCACCTCCAGAAATAATTATATCCTTAGATCTGTCCTGAATCTTAACATATCCGTCGGGGTGCATAACTGCTAAATCACCTGTATGAAACCAGCCACCAGACATCGCTTTGTCTGTTGCATCTTTATCTTTAAAATACCCTTTCATTACAACATTTCCTCTGATCATAATTTCACCAATGGTTTTTCCATCATGTGGAACTTCCTTCATTGTTTCAGGGTCCATAACTGTAACCCCTTCGGTGTTTGGGTATCTAACACCTTGTCGTGCTTTAATTTCATTTTGTCTATCCTCGTCAAAACTATTCCATTCATCATTCCAAGCACATTGAGTCACATGGCCATAAGTTTCTGTTAATCCATAAACATGCATTACTTCAAAGCCAAGATCTTTCATTTTCTTAAAAATTATACTAGGTGGTGGGGCTCCTGCTGTTAATACATAAACTTTATTTTTAAGTTTTTTTCGATCAGCTTCTGGGGCTCCTGTAATCATATTTAATATAATTGGTGCACCACCAAAATGAGTTACATTATATTTTTCGATTAGTTCAAAAATTTTTTTAACATCTATATTTCTTAAACAAACAGTTCTTCCATTTAACATTGGGATAGTCCAAGGATAGCACCAGCCATTACAATGAAACATTGGAACAATTGTTAAAAAATTTAACCTATTTGGCATATTCCACGCAACAGAACTTCCAGTAGACATCAAATATGCGCCTCTATGATGATAAACAACTCCTTTTGGATTACCAGTTGTTCCCGAGGTATAGCTTAACGATATTGCTTGCCATTCATCATCTGGCATCTTCCAATCATAATTCTCATCACCTGTACTTAAAAAATTTTCGTATTCTAAATCACCAATTTTTTCCAACTTTGATTGATCTGCATGTTTGTCGTTTATATCGATGATAGTAATTTTTTTATTTAACATATTTAAAGCTTTCTTAACCTCCACATGAAGCTGTCTGTCTACAACTAAAACTTTGGCTTCACTATGCTCTAAAATATAAGCAATGGTGTTTGCATCTAATCTGACGTTGATTGTGTTTAGTACGCCACCAGTCATTGGAACTGAATAGTGTGCTTCAAAAATTTCAGGAGTATTAAATGCTAAAAATGAAACTGTATCTCCTTTGCTAATTCCAATTTTAGATAATGCACTCGCAAATTTTACAGCTCTTTTATAAACTTCTGTCCATGTATATTTTCTATCTTCATAAACTATTGCCTCATAATTGGGATAAACATCTTTAGCTCTTTCCAAAAATGATAATGGAGTAAGAGGAATATGATTAGCTTTATTCTTATCTAAATTTGTGTCGTAACTACTCATGATTAATTAAATCTAAAATTCATTATATTTGAACTTCCAGATATTGCAGATTTATAATGAAATTCGGCTCTTGGTAAAACTTTATCAAAATAAAATTTTGCTGTATTTATTTTATCTTCATAAAATTCTTTATTAGACTCATAATCATTAAAACTTACATCTAATACCTTAATCCAAGAATATGCTAATGATACATAGCCAAGTGTTTTTAAATAATCATTTGCAGCAGCACTAACGTCATCTTTTTCAATTTTACTTTTGTCCTCAATCCAACCTGTAAATTTATACAAAATATCTAGGTAATAATTAAATTCCTTAGAATATGGCTTCACTTTTTCATTTTTACTATCACATTCAGTTTTAACCATTTCTAAAAATTTATTAATAATATTGCCATTTTTGTTTGAAAGTTTTCTAAAAACTAAATCAGCTGCTTGAACAGAATTTGTTCCTTCATAAATTGGTGTAATTCTATTATCTCTATACAACTGTTCAATTCCTTGATCTTTAGTAAATCCATAGCCTCCATGAATTTGCATAGCATCACTAGTAATTTCCATTGCTAGATCTGTAAATAATGATTTTACAACTGGTGTCATTAATGAAACATAATCAGATGCTTCTTGCTTTATTTTTTCATCTGGATGATTGAGGCTTACTTCTGTTTGTTGTGACAACCAAAAACATAAAGCTCTTTCACCCTCAATTATTGATTTCATATTTAATAAAGATTTTCTAATGTCAGCATGCTCAATTATAAAATCTGCTCCATTAGTTGATTTGGTGTTATTTGTTTTCCCCTGTTTTCTCTCTTTGGCATAAGCAAGAGAATTCTGATAAGCTATTTCAGATATTCCCAAACCTTGAATACCTACCAAAATTCTCTCTAAATTCATCATGG